>Ga0074197_1001141_pt1 | contig 24477 bp, 23 predicted proteins | sample EPASupsiteSAE305_FD_64526 | JGI IMG/M metagenome (GOLD analysis project Ga0074197, IMG submission 64526) | Bioremediated contaminated groundwater microbial communities from EPA Superfund site, New Mexico - SAE3-05 reassembly with SPADES | ecosystem: Environmental > Aquatic > Deep subsurface >...
TCTGCCCCGTACTGGGTACGAATGACCAAAAACCTTTTTCACCGTCGTAATGCCATTTAAACAAGCGTAAAGAAGATTCCGGAATTCCCTGATTTAATTCAGCCGAATTATAGGAAAATTCCACGGATACGGGCTTGCTGTCGTCTTTCAACCGTTCTATTTTATAAGCCTTACCAATAACCGGAGACAAGGCGGTTTGATTCCATTCCGGGGCGGTTACCTCGGCAATGCTTAGCTTATCAGTGTTCCGATTAGCGGTTACCTGCCCTATGGTTTGCGAACCGGACATTTTTTTGCTAAATTCTTCTGTTAATACCGCTATAAATCCCGATCCGATAAAAGATCTTAATGATAATAATAAAAAACATCCCGCTGCCGTGATAATAATTAAAATAACGAGGCCGATCTTTTTAGTCTTAGTCATAAAAATTTTTAATAACTAATCGCTAATATTTATAACATTTTTTCCAGGCCGCTTCTCTCAACTCATTAACCGGTTGTTTGATTAATTTTCCGCCACGCCGACAACCACGTTGGTTTTATCGCCGTTCCGGCTCAGGTATATTGAAGCGGTTCGCTTATCTTTTTCAGCCACTACACTGGCGGAATCGCCGAAATTCATGGTGCCGGTAAGCTGCCAGCCGGCGGCTTTAAATTTTTCTTGATAGATGGAATACGCTTCTTCTAAGCCAGTAGTGGCGTCAATTGAAAGCATAAAACTCTTTTCCGCCTGGTTTGAAGTCGCCACGATTATTTTACCGTCAATCACATAAACATCGTTCGGAAAATCATCCGGCAATTTAACGCTGTCGCCGGTTTCAATATTTCCCTGCTCACTTTCAACTTTTATGTTGCCATTATTAATATCAACGTCGGCTTGACCGCCTAATTGATTTTCAATAGATTTTTCAGCCGCTCTTTCTCCGGCTTGCTCGGAAGCGCTTTTACCGCAGCCGCTAAGAATTAAAGTAACCAGCGGTAAAATTAACAATAAACTAAAAAGCTTACTTTTTTTTACCATAATATATTATATTAATAATTATATATCTAACTTTACCATAAAATTACCAAATATCCAAAAAGGTTTTCATAATTAAAAAACGCCTGCCAAAGACAGGCGCATGCGACGTGGCTCGGATTTTATGAATTAGTTCGAACGGAATTCAAAAAAAGGATTTAAAACAATCCCCGGTTATTCAACGGGTTAAAAATTTCCCCGCTGACAAAGTCCGGCTTTAGGCGATTTCAAGTTTTTCCGCGGACTAATGCCCGCTCCGCCCCGCGCCTGCGGGGCGATTTGGCGGCGAATTCTTTTTCAATCTGAATATTTTTGATAATTTATTAAATTATCTTTTATTCTGACAATTAGGTTTTTATTTAAAATTTTTACAGTAAATCTAAAATAGCTTTCTTGGCTGTTTTCTAAAAAATCTTTATACGTTATTAAAAACTTTACTTGCGAATCATCGTCATATACAGGTCCCCTTAAAGCGTCTAAGATCGTTTTTGCTGTATTATCTAAATCACATCCTTTATATTTAGTCTTTGAATGGAAACCACAATTAAGAGTAATCAATACCTCTTTATTTGTCGGAAATTCTTCTACGCCTTTTAATTGTTCGTTTAGATCATTTTTTAACTTAATTTCAAATCTATGGGTATTGGGACGAACTTTTTCAATTATTTCTCCAGTTTTTTTATCCTTTTTATATGATAAATCTTTTGCTGGTACTACTGCATCGCCGTGCAGATATACAATTTCCGGTTTTAAATCTTTTATAAATTCTGAATCCATATTATTTATTTTTTCCTCCTCTTTTAGCAAAAAATTCTACCCTAACTGACTTGGGCACATTTTCCTTTGCTTTAAATTCTACATGTTGCCCATTTTTTGTATAAAAATCTACTCTTGCTGGTTTAGATACAATTTTTGTAGCCCTAAACGTTATTTTTTGCCTTCGTTGTTCGGACATATTTTTATAAAAATTTTACTTTACAGTCTCAAAAAATTATTTTCACACTATGTTATTGATATCGTCGTGTTTTCTATAAATTAAAAAATATTTTTTACTTGATAAATTATTTTCACTACTTCTCCGTCTGAGTTAATGATAAAATCAACTTTATCTTTATTTTTATCTACTTTGTTTTTGTTTCTCAAATTTATTGGTAGTCCCACCCCGTAATAAATATCATTATGAGTATATAATCGCAAAAGGTCGCTAATAGAATTAAAATAATCATTATTAATTTTTATAAAGTTAAATACATCTTCAATATTTGAATTAAAGACTTTATTCAGATTATTTTCTTCGTCGCAATACAAGCAATTTGCGTCAAAGACAATTTTAATTTCATTTTCAGCCATATCGGCAATTTGTATTTGAATTATTTTATCAATTTCATAATTTCCTCTCTCTTAAAACGCCTATCCCCCCGCTTGCCGAACCTGATGCACTTTACTATTCCTTCCTTTTCCCAGTTTCTAAGGGTATTGGCGTGGCAATTCAATATTTTGCATGCCTGGCTAAGTGTTAGTATTTCTGATATTTCGCCTTTTTCCATAGTGTTGACCTACAACTTAATAAAAGTTAATATTAGTATATAATAACCGCCCAGTTTGGGCAAGAATGACCTAAGTATGAATAATACAAATAACATAAGAAGAGCGTTAAGTGTTATTGAGGTTGTGCTTGAGGAAAGAGAGCTTACTGAAGATGAAAAGCTACTTACAATACCTATAGAAAGATTTGATATGCCAAAAATCCTTCTTTATAAAATATTGCACAAACTGGAACAGGCAGAAATATTAGATTTGCCTGACATGGCTCATAAATTATCTGAGGATTGCAAAAAAGACCCCGATTTGGATTTTGATATAAACTACCGTGATTACGTAAATAATTTTATCTTGGTAAAACCTGACTATAAAAAAATTATTGAATATCGCCATTTTATTCTAAAAAGGTCAAAAAAAGAGAATTCTATAAATCGTTTACCAAAAATTGAAAATTTGACCTGGGAAGATATAACGATGAAATTTGTTGATGGACATAATGTTAAAATAAAAATAAGAGATCAGGTCTTTGATAGAAATTATAAGGAAATGGGCTTTGAAGATAGTAGGGCTAAAAAACCCGACGATCAATGGAAACTATTAAAGATATTCGCAAAAAATAATGGTTCTATATCTTGGGATAGCACAGAGGCAACAAAACAAATAAAAAAAAGAAAGCAATTATTATCTGACGGACTAAAAAATTTCTTCAGAATAGACGATAAGCCATTTTATAAGTATACAAAAAATACTGGATACGAAATAAAAATATCCTGTATTCCTGAATCTGGGAGCTATCTGGAGAACCCCATTAAGAAAAACTTAAAAGATGGCTCTTCGGAAGATGACCTTTTGGGGATTGATGAATATCTTAATGAGGTAGCTCCGATTATTAACCGATAGCTCGTCAAATGATAGCCAGTTGAATTCACCCAAAATTCTAAAAAATTTAATCTCTCTAATATTAGGGAGATTTTTTTATAGCCAGTGATTTTTCGCCATATATAGTATAGGCCGAAGACGCGATAGCCGACGAATAAATTTTTTTCTTTCTTTTTCTTTAACGGTTTGTTTTTCTCTCTTTTTTGTTGCCCCCCCCACCCGCCCGGTAAAAACTATAGAAATATTTATTCAGAGGCAGGAGCGGAAGAGGCCTCTCTAAGGCAATATATGAAATCATACAGCAAAGAAGAAAAATTACTCATCTATAAACGCATAGGCGTAACCAAGGAAATTTATGTTATCCTCCGGAACCAAAAAAGGAAGCAAAAAATTTCAATGGCTAAAATAGTATGTAACGCCATAGCTGAAAAATATGAATAACAAAAAAGTCTGTCTAATTTGTAAAACTAAAGAAATTTTCAATAATTATTGGTCATGTAAGCCCTGCTCAAAAAAATTAAGTGCGGAGGGATATAATGATTTCCTTATTCAGCACTACGATGTTAGAGAAAAAAAAGGAAAGCTAATTTTAATTAATAAATAGCGGACTTGCCTAAGCCCATCAGAGGCTTATGCAATTCGGCAAAATCTTATGCTTTTATGCAAAAAATGCCAAGTTATTGCCTTTCTGGACAAACGCACAGACGAAATATTATGTCCTCGTTGTTTGCCAAAGGATAAAGGCAATTATGGAATTATTAACAAGGAAAATTTTGGAGACGATAATGATACGATTGTTGTTTGCGACAAGTGCCGAGATTTAATTTATTGTGATAATTTTAACTATTTTAGTAACTACGATCCTGGAGAAAGAATAATGTAATTCTATGGTTACAAAAGAACACCTACAAAAATTAAAAGCAGGCCGTTTAAAGCACTTGGAAGAAAACCAAGGCCTTGTCTGCCGAATAGACGACAAGATAGAAATCTGGGCGGATAAATATCAGTATATCCTAAAAATCAACGAGCAGGTTGAAGGATATTATTCAGATATTTATTCAGTCCTTAACGCTCTAATTGACATTAAAATGAAGCAACTAATGCTTGCCGGTCAAGGCAAAAATTTGCAGTCAGTCCTGCAAGCAATTGGCGATACAAAAATCTGGATGGAAAAAACCGTAAAACCACTACTGTGTCCCGACATTGAACAGCCAAAATCATAATAATTTATAATCACAGCGAGACGAAATCAGCTCTAAGGGTATCAATTATGCTAAGCCAGCCATTAATACAAGAATTGCAAGAGATAATGAAGTCGGAGTTCGGGCTGGATTTAAGCGTGGACGAAGCCCAGCGAGTAGGCCGGGAATTGACGGATTACTATGACCTGCTGGCTGAAATAAACTTTGAAAAGACCAAGAACCTTAATAAATCCAATAATCAGGTTGAAGAGACAAGCAATTCCGTTATAATTAATAAAAAGCCGGAAGCTAATTTTTCGCCTAAAAAACTATGGACAACCAAAAAGAAAGCTGTGTTATCGTTCCCCGTGTCAGCACTAAAGATCAGGAGGAAACCGGATACTCGCTAGGAGCTCAAAAAAAACTTCTAATTGAATATGGCATAAGGTGTAATTTTAAAATTGCTAAAATATTTTCCATTTCAGAAACCGCCAGTAAACATTATCAAAGAAAAATATTTAATGAAATGCTTAAATATTTAAAAGACCATAATATTCAGCACCTGCTGGTAGAAAAAGTTGACCGCTTGACCCGGAACATGAAAGACGCCGTTATTATCAATGACTGGCTAGAAGCAGACAAAGACCGAAAAGTCCATTTTGTTAAACAAAGTTTAATTCTGCATAGGGACGCGAAATCTGATGAAAAATTCCGCTGGGACATAGAAATGGTCTTGGCTAAAAAATATACTTCCAACCTTTCCGAAGAAGTGAAGAAAGGTCAAATGGAAAAAATTGCTCAAGGCTGGCTCCCTACCAAACCCGCGGACGGCTATAAAACTATCGGGGATAAAGGACACAAAATTCATGTTATAGATGATAATAAAGCACCGCTGGTAAAAAAAATATTTAATCTGTATTCAACCGGCACTATCTCCATAGAGCGGTTGGCGGATAAAATGTATACTCTTGGCCTTAGAAAAAGAAGCGGCTTAAAAATGCGGACTGGAGAAGTGCATCGGCTTTTACAGAAAAAGTTTTACTACGGCGTTATTGAATGGAAAGGAAAAATCTATCCTGGCAAGCATGAGCCGTTAATTAACAAAGAGCTTTTTGATAAAGTCCAGCAGGTAAGAATTAGAGAAGAAGCCCCTAAATATAGCAACCTTAAAAAGGATATGCTTTACCGGGGAATTTTTAAGTGTGCTTCCTGCGGAGGCGTTATCACTTGGGAATTACATGACAAGCGAAAAAATGTCTATACCTACGGGCATTGCAACCACTACCGAAAATGTCAAAAGAGAACCTATATAAAGGAACCGGAAGTAAGCCGACAGATAACTACCCTTTTCTCAAAGCTGGAAGTTAAAAACCAACGACTGGCCGAGTGGATTAAAAAATCCCTGAAAGAAAATCATCAGGAAGAAATTGTATATCGGACTAATACCAGAAATGAATTAAATAACCGCCTTAATACCCTTGACCACCGCCTAAGCAATCTTTATGACGACAAAATGGACGAAAAAATCAGCGTTGGCTTCTATGACAAAAAGTTTGAGCAATACAGCCAAGAGAAGAAAGACCTAATGGAAAACCTGCAAAAACTCTCCAATGAAACCTTAAGATACTACGAGGTAGGAATTAATATTTACGAGCTTTCTCAAAACGCCGAGAAACTATACCAAGAAGCGGACAAGGAGAAAAAGCGGAGATTACTGAAATTGGTATTTGACGAGCTTAAGCTGGATGAAACTAAAGTAATCTATAAGTATTCCAGGCCTTTTGAGATATTGTCGCAAGTGATTGCCAAAACCAACCGTTCTAAAATGGTAAAAAATGAAAAAATTAGCTTTATGATTTTAGAACACCCTGATTTCCGCTTAGATTTAACGAAAAACAGGGCTATAAACCCTGTTCCTCATATCAAGCTCCGAGTAATAGACGAAATGCGAACTTATTTCATCTATGTAAATTATAACTTTTCTGTGCCAAAAGTCAATGAAAACAGCTTTATTTGCTAATATTATTGACTTCCATGTTAATAACTTTAACGGTTTGCTATTTCGCTTGAATAAATTACTGGAATAATATTTTTTGGAACAACCATTACTGGCCACCAAAATGGCGCATTTCTCCACCCGAATTTTTCTTTTCCTTCTTGCCTTAGCAAGGTTAAAGTTGGAATATCTTGAGCATACTCCCTCGCCATCTCCACTATGTCTTGGCTATCGGGGACATTTGAAAAACGATTTTCTCTCAATCGTGATATATTTCTTTCTTTTCTCACGAGACACCAAATTTTACCTGAAATTGTTTTATCCGTAGTGCATCTGGAAAGGTATTCCATGCTGGCTTTAAAAGCCCTTACGTCCCATTCGTATCCTTTTTCAAAAATTAAAGTAGCTGATATTTCGCTAATAATCATTTTAGCTAATTCAATATCCATTAAAAATGGTTTATCCTGATTAGTTTCATTTTTTAATAAATCGTCAATAATCTTATCAATTTTATCAACCGTTTTATAAATTTTGCTTTTATAGTCCGTTTGGAAACCAATCGGCAAAACTCTTTTATGAGGAGTTAAAGTGGTAGTAGTCGAAAGTAATATCTTGTTAGGCGAACAAGGTATTACTCTATTAGTTACATCCTTATGAATAAAAACAACCTCGGCATTTTGAGCCTTCTTCTCAAAAGTTTCACGGAGAGCGTTATCTATTTCATTAATCCTTTTCATGGCCTCGTAAATTGTAACTGCGGTATAAAAACGCGTCACCGCTAAGTCTGGAATTTCCCTGTTTCCATACATTCTTGAGTGTTGTAATACTGTGTCTTGCTGATATCTATTCGGCCGACGTCCATAGTAAAAACCAATTAGATTATCTATTGTAATTCCCCGATCTAAAATTTGGCCGCCAATAAAAATATTTAAAGGCGTTAGCAATTTCAATTGTCCAAATTCGTCCAATAATTTTTCAACTTCATTTTCTGAGTTCACCTTTGTAATAATTAAATAATCTTCTTTTAACGAATTTACTACCTCTAAAAAAACATCTTCAAATGCTGTCGGCTTATTTTTAATCATATCCAGCGATACCGACAGATCATTATAAGATTCCTGTATTAAACTTTTTAATTTACTAGGGTCATTAAAGGCAGCTTCAACTAATAATTCTTTAATTTTATTAACTATATTTTGTTGCCAAGAATGGGAATTTCTTGATTGCTCAGTATGGATTATGAAGCTGTATTTTTTATCTTTTTCCTTATTTTCTTTCAGTTGAGTTCTCCTAATGCAAGCCCCAGTAATAAAATTCAAAATAGCCTTCCTCATCACTCTTATCCTTGGACTTAATAATGCTTCCTCAAGCTTAAAGGATCTTCGGTCTTCTTTTTTTAGCGCCAATATTTCATCCAGAGGGACCTCTTCGTAAATATGATTAGCTAAACTTTCCTCGTCTTCTTTGGGGAAATAATGATCTCCTCCTACGTAGCCGGGATAAATAGGAAGAAGAACAGTAAATGCCGGCCTGATAGGCTTAAAAATATACTCTTTAATTTCTATCTCATCTGGTTGAAGATAAAGCGAATAAGGGGTAGCCGTTACCTGAAGAAAATCTGAAGTATTTACCTTGGTCCGTAATATATCAATTTGTCCGGCTATCTTTTTTAATTCTAGCTCGTCTTTTTCTTTATTTTTTGTAAATCCAATACTTGCATAGTCGGCCTCATCGTCGATAATCAAAAGTTTCTTATTGCTTAAATCTGGATACGTATCCGCCAAGGCTTTTACAATGCGCTTTAAATTATCTTTTTGCTTTTTAACCACCATAATAAGCTTCTGCCGGAGAACATATTTAGGCAAGTTTTCAGGAACGTGCATAATATCAAAAATTTTTACTTTATCGTCTTGAATAAATTCCCAAAAGTCTTTTTCCAATCTGATATAGGTCTGCTTAGCAAGTGCTTTTGTTCCCTTGGTTAAGATAATTGCCATATCATAGTCATTATCAAAAGCTAAGGCAATAACTCCGATAAAGGCCCGAGTCTTACCGCTCTGTATTCTTCCCAAAAGCATTCCCGGTTTATTAATATCGGTATCATTCTCAATTAAACCTTCAACCGTTTCCTTTATACAATTTTTTAGCCCTTCTGAATCTTTTCTTTTTTTGGTTAACTCTTCAAAAAAATCTCCTGTTTTCATATAATTACCTATTAATTATCAGAATGATAAGTTGTTAATTTATTTTACTTCTAAGCCAGCTAAAAATCAAATAAAAAATCCGTCTATTTTGACGGTTTTTCATTTAAAAATTTTTCTATTTTTTTTACTCCTTTCGGAAATTTTGCAGCTTTTAATTCGTGCTCCCAAATTCTTAAAACTTTCCACCCGTCCCTCCTTAATTGCCTTCTACTAAAATTGTCCCTTTTTATATTTTTTTCAATTTTATCTACCCAGTATTTTTTAGGCAATCTTTCTTTTAATACCTTGTATTTATATCCATGCCAGAAGTCGCCGTCTATAAATACTGCTTTTTTCTTCCTTGGTAATGCGATGTCGGGCTTTCCTTTTGCCTTACTGTAGTGTTTTTTAAAATATATTTTTTTACTGGTTAAATACCTGAATACTTTTATTTCAACTGCCGTTTCTTTACTTTTTATTTTTGACATTATTTCGCTTCTTTTTTCCTTGGTAAACATATCCACCATATCATTTTCCCAGCTGATAATAAAAGCAAGTCCCTTCTGAAAATTTTATGTTAGGAACCCATAGCGGATTGCCGTCCCACCCTTTATCTTTTTCGCCCTTTATTCTATACATGGTTAATACTAAACGATCGGCATATTGCGCTCCCAAATTTCGGTCGTCCGGCGAAAGCAAAGTTCCAGTTCCCTTGCCGATGCTTCTTTCAACTCTTACAATAAGCCTGCAGGCTTTTTCCTTGCCGCTCTTTTGTAGGGCTTCAACGCATTTTTGGAATGAATGCTGCGTCCAAGTGTCTGCGGGCTCAACTTCGGTAAGCTTAAGAATCTTTTTAACGTCAACTAACTCAATGTCGCCTTCAAAATCTTTTGTTCCGAGAATGGAATCCAGTTTTCTGAGATTTTCGGTCCTTGGCAATGAAGGAAAATAATTTACTCCTCCCGTTATTATCATTAAGTCATCCTTTAAAACTACGCTTGATCTTGTAGGCCTGGCTCCTGTCGGAGTAAGCACTTTTATAGATTCCGGCCCCTTTGTTTTTAAAACATTAAATAATGCATTGTTAGCGTCGTTAAGTTCGCCAAAAAGCTTAATTAGCGGCGAAGGGCTGAAAATTCTGCACAGGCCCGGATCTCGGTCGTATCCGAATATTCTAGCGTGCTGCCAGGTAGTATCAGCCTGGGGCGTTCTTGCGCTTCTGCAATAATATACTGTCTGCAGCCTTGGAAAAGTTACCCCGCGTCCCAGCGTATTCCCGCCCACTAAAATATTAAGGCCGCTATCGTAGGTTGTCCCGTCTAAGGTTTTCGAGTTTAACGTGATTATGTTAATATTAGGCATTCCGCCTTTTAAAAATTTTATTATTTCCTCAAATTTAGCCATTCCTTTCTTTGTTTTGTTTAAATCTTCCCAACAGTCTTTTAAGTCAAACTCCAGGGTTGAAGCTCCGTTTGCAAGGTCCAGCTTAACGCCTTCAAGGAATTTTTTTGCCTTCTTCTCTACTTTCTCGTGTTCTGCAATTTTAACTCCCGGATGAATTAAAAAGCTGCAGCCGGTTGCTTCTTTGGTAAGAAGCATATTGGCGGCCGTAACTAAAAAAGTAAGCAGGGCTTTTCTAAAGCCTTCGGGCGTCGTATCCGATCTTAATAAATCCTCCTTCTCATCATCTTTAGTGACCCGCAGGCACGGCGAATCTTTTTCGTAAAAAAAATCTCCTCCAAAATATTTTTTTCCTGGGGCTATAAAAAAGGCGAATTTGGGCTTCCATTCGGAGCTAGCCAATTGTAAAAGCAAAGATTGTGGCGTTGCAGTAACATGGAGGTAAAGGCTAGAAGGAGCCTGGCTTCGCAATTCGCTCAGCCAGAGGTTAATCGTGCTTTGCTCGTGCTGGTTAATTTTTGTATTCAAGCTTGAAGCGTCCGCCTCGTCATCAATCATAAATAAAGGCTCGTCTTTAAAATTCGGATTGGATTTAATATTATTGCACCAAGTCTTTAACACTCTATAGTTCTTTTTTAGAACAAGCATGGTCGGCATCGAATGGGCGATAGTAAAAAATTGCTGCTCGTCCGTTTCACCCAGTATATTAAACCCGCTCATAAATCCCCCCAAAGATTTCTTCGCCCTTTCCAGCGTTTGCTTATGCAAAAGAACATTATCGGTTGTAACTAAAACAAAAAATTTAAAACCCTTGTCGGCAGCAGCCGCCGCCACCGCTAGCATTTGTCCAGTTTTTCCGCTTTGCACATGGCCGAACAAAAGCCCCGAGGAATGTTCGTTGAAACTAAAACTATCTAAAAATTTCGATGAAAAATCCTTCCCGCTTGCCATTAATGACTCGGCGAGATCGGGATTAGATTCTTTTATTTTATTTACGTAATCTGATAAATAGCTCATAAAATATTAATTTTCCACAGAGAAGTCCAGAATCCAAGTTTCCGGATCTCTTGTTTGAGATAAAGTTAAGCTGCTCCTTCCATACCTTTGCAGCATTTCTTCCGTTATTGGCTGCCCGACCGCAAGAATTCCAGCGGATTCCAGCCTTCCTTTTATCCAACGGCCAAGAGTTTTTAGATCGTCCTCCGACCTTAAATTTTTATCGTTTTGGCCGCTGACTTTGCATTTAAACTTCCAGCCGTCGTCGGTAATTGCGCTAAAAACCGACCCCGAATGCGGATATCCCTGAAGTTGCGTTATAGCCTTGGGGACAATTATCTCCACTTCATACCAAGGGCGGGGTCTTACAGCGCCGTTCGTGGATAGCCTTCCTTTTCCAAAATAGGCGTTTAGGTTGCTTTTAGTCTCAGCCTTTAACGGTATCTGGAAAACCGCCCCTTCCCGTTCTGCCTTATAGCTTTCCAGATCGTTAAAATTTAATTTTTCTACTCCCGTTCTGCCTTCCAATAATCCGTTATTTTCATTAAATTTTTCAGGCTTTGGGAGTTCAAGGATATTTTTAGTAGCTTTATTAATCAGGTCTTCGTGCAGGACGCTTACTTTCCCAAGCGTTTTATTGTCGGTAAAAATATAATCAACTTCCCACTGCCTTGATTCAATCATATTCGATAGATTAGATGATCCAATTATCGAAGCAAAAGGCTTGTTCTTCTTGTAAAAGGAAAAAACTTTTCCGTGGAATTTAAAAGCTGTGCAGAGCCTGACTTCCCCTAACTCAAATTCGGCTAAAAATTCTCCCAAATTTTTGGCAGCCTCATACTGCGGCCTAGTAAAACCGTCCCTATAGTGCATTCCTATCGTAAGATCGCAAAATTTCTTTTTATCCTCATTTTTATAAAAATCTAGTATAGATTTTAATTCCATTAAAGACTCCTCTGAAATATAGGCGCTGGCGATTTTTATTCTATCCGAAGGAAGCAAAAGCTTATCAAATGCTTCCGAAAAATTGTCGTTATCGTAAATTAGCGGCTGAATTTTAGAAAAAAGAAGAGACATTAATATAATTGCTTAATAAATTTTTTAACAGCCTTGGCTATTGGCTGAATCCCAAGCGGGGGAACAGAATTTCCTATCTGCCTTCTAACTTCAGTTATTGATCCTTCAAACACAAAGTCGTCTGGATAACCGAACAACCTCGCTCGCTCCCTATTAGTAAGCGGCCTAGGCTCTTTAAAGTGATACCCCCATGTGCCCCCGCCTCCCCCTGCAATTATTGTTGTAGAAGGCTTTTCAGGATGCAAGCGGCGATAGACATGGCTTATCATTCCTTTTACATACAAGGGATTATTTTTGGGGATGGAGGTAAAATTTTTGCCCGCTGGTATTAACTCCAGCATTCGCCTGGTTTTGTCGGTAATATTCTGGTGTTCATTGTTGTGAAGCGCGCTCTCGACGCCCTTCAAGGCTTCCGCGGCTGATACCCAGGTCTTTCCATTATGCGTCGGGTCAGGAAGCTTAAATTTCTTTTTAAATTTTTTATTAACCCCAATAATAAGCACCCGTTCTCTTAATTGCGGAACGCCGTAATTTGCAAAATTAATAGGATGAACTTCAACCTCATAGCCGTATTTTCCGGCTTTAGCAAAATCTTTTACAATTTGCCTTACTGCCTCCCCTTTATTGGCGCTAAGCAATCCTCTCACATTCTCGCCTATAAACATTTTTGGCTCTTTTTTAGTTACAATATCTACAAAGTTTTGGTAAAGATTACCCCGGTCAGTTTTAATGCCTTTACGCTTCCATAGCATGGAAAAGTCTTGGCAAGGGAACCCGCCCAATATAATGTCCGTATTGGGTATTTTTTTTATATCAAGCTTCGTTATATCTCCCTCAGTAATGTGAGGCCCAAAATTACGCTTATAGGTTTCACAAGCCCAATGGTCAAAATCGTTTGCCCAAATGATACTAAAACCCTCATTAAAAAAGCCCAGATCAAGCCCGCCACATCCGGAAAACAAGGAGGCTGCCGTGTATTTTCTTTTTCTGCTAGCCATAAGGTTAAATGAGCGGGAATCAAATATAATTAACTCCGCTTTATTTTATTAGATTATACCATAAAAATCAAGTATTGCTAAACTTGTTTTTTTACTGCAAAAATGATACCTTAAAATTGTCTACGCTCAACTAAATAGGCTATTGCTGAAGTAAATCTTTGGCAAGACAAGGTTATGCCAAGAAACGGGCAACCTTGTTAAAACGGCTAGGCATAACCTGTCTAGTTGGGCGTAGACAACCACAAGGTTGTCCTTTTTTTATTGCTTAAAGGACAACGCATTAAGCAATAAAATGCGAGTTATTTTAAGCCGAAAAGGCTTTGATTCAACTATTGGCGGTTATCCAAGCCCGATTATTAACGGGACGCCTTTTTCGCTCCCAATTCCCGATAGTGAAGACGAGATAAGATATAGCGATTTAAGATTTAACGGTAAAAACTATTTGGAAATAATGCAAGGACTGGGAATTGAAACATATTTAGAGGGTGGATTACGGAAGCCCTTAAATGAAAATTCTGCCTGCCACCTAGACCCCGATCTAAGATTTGATATTCCAGACAACCGAATATGCCCGAACGACTGGAAAGGATCGCTGGGACAGATAAGCCAAGCCCAAAGGCATTTAGAAAATCAAGGCGTCGGAATCGGCGACCTTTTTTTATTTTTCGGCTGGTTTAGGGAAACGGAAAACAAGGACGGAAAAATAATTTACAAACGCAACCTTGAATACCCTAACGGCTTCCATTTGATTTACGGTTATCTGCGAATCGGGGAAATTATTAAAACCGCTGACCAAGACTGCCCTGCTTGGCTAGCTAATCACCCTCACAATAGCCGAGAGGACGTCCGAAGTGATCCGTCTAATGCAATTTACCTTGCAAAGGAAAAACCTGCCAAAGAGGCGGATCAAGCCGAATTCGGTATCTTCCCTTTTTCGGAAAAACTCATCCTTACCAAGACTGGTGAAAGTAAATCCCGCTGGGATAAAAAAAAGTTAAAAGGGTTGGAAGGATTAAAAATAACTTACCACTCCAAAACCTCTTGGAAAAAGGATTATTTTCAATCCGCTGGCAGAGGCCAGGAATTCGTTATTGAAGAAAATAAAAAAGCGGTAAACTGGGCGTTAAAATTTTTTCAGTAAGTAATTTTTACAGGCGAGAATATATAGGAGGGAAATATATATTCATAATTAAATTTGTCTTCTGCGGAAAAACGATTTATACTCATCAGCAATAATTTTAATTTTTAAAAATAAATTTATGCTAGCCAAAGAAACTATTTACTTTTTATGGTCAATAATTCCCGCCCTTCTACTTGGCTACGGGACTCATAGCTTTTTAGTCGGCGGAGGAGTTTTATTGATTATGGCATTTATTACCAGCCTTGATAGGCAGATGAGGCAAATAGTAGAAAAAATGGATACGGAAGAAAAGCGAAAACTTTATTCAGATTAGAGCTAGAATACCGTTGATTTTCTCCAGTCATATTAGGGCTTCCAAGCCAAATATATTTTAAGCTAATTTTATTAAATTTATGCGCTATCCAAATTTAGAAAAAGTCCTGAGAAAACCGCTTATCGCCCTTATTATAGTATTGGCAATCTTATCGGTTTTCGTTTTTATTTTAATAGAAAAAAATGACTCTGAAAAAAATCAATCCGAAGCCCTGCCCGCAAGCCAAAATTTAAAATCAATTTCCGAGAGGCATTTTGAATTAACTGATAACTTTTTTAAAAATATCCGTAACCGCTACGACACAAAATCCTTTATCGCCTCTTCCTCGGATATTAAGCTAAAAGACAATGCAGTTTTATTTGACGCGGCTTTTGGAAATAATAAAATCCAGTTGTTAAGCGAAAAACAAAATGGAGATTTGAATATCAGGCTGATTGTTAAAACTGGCGATAAAATAATTTTCGACGAGGCAACCGATTTGATAATGGCTAGCGGGAGGGTTGAAACTCTGGAATTTGAAAATAAAACATTAGTGCTTATACGTTCTTTTACGGGCGGGGCTCATTGTTGCGATCAGGCATTGCCAATATTTATTGATAATTCAGAAGTTAAAGTCGGGAAAATTTACGAGCTAGGAAATAGCGGAACTATGCCTAGCCTAAACCAAGCCTTTATTGACGGCGGTAAACTCCGCTTGGCGGGCTATGACGACCGCTTTGCTTATTTTAACAATATCAGCTATGCCGAATCGGGCATAATGAATTACACCGTTATTTTGGAATTTGATTTTTACGAAGGTAAAATAATAGACGCAAGCAGTAATTATACCGAAGATTACAAAACGCTTTATTCGGATTCTAAAAAGCTGACCGAAGAATTTAAACAGACAAGCCAATTTAAGCCTGACGAATGGCTGGCACCGCTGATATTTAATTATACTGTCGGATCAATGGCGGGCGAAAAAGAAGAAGGGCTGAATACCGATTTTAAAGCTGGCTTTGATTATTTCATAGCCAAAGATAATAACTCGGAGCTAAAAAAGCAAAATAAAACCGCCGATACAATATTGGAAAAAATTAATTCCAAGCTATGCGAAAACCATATCGGAAATTCGGCTTTGCCTTTTGAACGATGTAAAAGCTATTCAAGCCGTATAAACAAATACGGGGCGAAAATCTTGCTTATAGGCGGGACAGGATCAAGGCAAATTCAAAAAGAGGTTTGGAACTTGGAAGACCAGGAATATCTGACGCCCGAAGACGAATGGGTGCCTACCCTACTAAACAGCCCTGCGGACTTACTTAGGGCGACCTGCCGAGAGGGATATAACTTAACTGCCTGCGAGGGCGGGAAAATTGAAGAAAACGGCGATATCGATTTTTGCTTTAGAGCCGTGAATAAAGAAGTTCAAAACGTAATTACCATTGAGTGCGAAAGGCAACGCCAATAATAGAAGTATCCGCTATTATGAAGCCTCTGCATAGCCTGCAGGGGCTTTTTACTTATTGTTGATATTTTTCTTATACTTGGCTAAAATTAAGCCGAAGATAGTAATTATGAATAAGTCATCTAAAAAGAAAAAGGCGGTGAAAAGCGGGGTGGATAAATTGATGTCCCAAAAATATAGAAATTTTTATATTTATTATGATCTCCTTTGTAATAACGAGAATTTCAGTATTCGCCTTGAAAGCCTAAAAAATAAATGGCGTCTGCCTCTTGAATTAAAATATGAGGCGAGCTGGAATTTTGACAACATCCATGAGCTATGGAATGAATTTGAAAAATCAAGAGGGCAGGTTGCCGAATTCATGAAGGAGGTTAATGAACTCATAAAAGAATTTGACTTGGGAGTTCATTGGGCTGGATCGTTATTTCTGCATTTAATAACAGGAAATCGGATCATATTGCCTGATTTTACTTTTCAAGTTTCATCGCTCGAGTCAAGCAAAAAAGAAAAAGTAATAACCGTAGAATTGAGTCCTTATACTACGCTTGAGGATATTAAAGATTCCTGGGCTACCTTTGAAAAAGTAAAAAAATTGGTATGGCCGAAAATTAGGCCAAAAAAAATAACCAAAAAGACAGTCGATAATCTTATTATTGAGCAAATGGATTATTTTAAGACAAATGACCGAACCCGTAAATCTTATGATCCAGACGCCGACAAAGATATCTTTTATCAAGTAAAGGACGACGAAATTGCGGAAGAAATTCAGGATGATATAAGTATATCAAAAAAAGGAAGGTTAAATTTCATAAAAAATTTAAGGAAAATCAGAAGCCGAAGAAAAAAGAAAAATCTTAATAATTTATGACAAAATAAAGTTTCTTCTTGTCACTTAAAAATCTCTCTCTTTGTTACCGTGGAATTATAAATATCCACGGTTTTTTAATTTTTAAAATAAAACCCTATGAAGCAAAGAGAAGAGTTCGTCAATTTACTGCAAAGGCTAATTGGTGAACAAAATTTTCGCGAGCCTATGGAGCTTGAGGCTTACGGAACAGTCATTAATAAGCTCAAAAATCTGCCCGACGATTATTATCAATTGCCGATAATTGATCTGGACGGCGACGAAAACGAATTGGCGCCCATTAAATTCGAGGAGTTAATGAGCTATAACTTCCCCGACAGCGAATGGCTGGTAGAAAACCTTATACCCGCCGAGAGCGTTTCAGTTATTTCGGGATATCCAGGAAGCTATAAAACATGGCTTCTTCTAGATCTTGCAATAAGGGTAGCAAAGGGCGAAAAATTTCTAAACCAATTTCAAGCCCGAAAAGCCAAAGTCTTATACATTGATGAGGAAAATGACCTGCGGCTATTTAAGGAACGAGTAAAGGCGTTATGCGACGATAAGAGCCTCGACATTGAATTTCTGTCCCAAAAAGGGTTCAAATTAAAAAAGTCACAGCAAATCGTCAATTATTGCCTGAAGAATAATATCAAGGTAGTCCTAATGGATTCGTTAATAAGGCTGCACAACTTGGACGAGAACTCATCAACGGAAATGGCGAAGCTGTTTGAAGAATTTAAAAAGTTTAAGCTTAACGGCATATCTGTAGTTTTTGCGCACCATAATCGGAAATCAAAAAAAGGAGGCTCCAACCCTAAGGAAGACCTTCGAGGAAGTTCGGAGATAGCGGCATTCCTTGATAATGCGCTGTCGGTTGTCGCTCCAAGGCGAGCCAAGCAGATAATGATTACTCAGTCGAAACTAAGGCAAGGTCGCGAGCTCTACCCTTTTATAGTCGACATCCAAAAAGAGAAAGACAAAACTCGGCTGGCGTTTAACCGTTATCTGGAAGACGAGGAAGAAAAGCTGACTAAATCGGAAATCGCGCAGGAAAGAATTATAGTTCTGCTAAACAAGCACGGGAAACTGAACCAAAAACAAATCATAGGCGAGCTAGGAAGCGGAAGGGATACCGTCGGCGAGTCAACGGCCAAATCGGCAATCAAGGAATTATTGCGAACCAACCGAATAGTCTCCCAGCAAGGCAAAGGTAGCGAATTATTATATAACTTAGCGGAAGGTGAATCGGTGCTCCCTTAAGGGGGAACCTTTTCACCTTTTTAATTTATCAAATTTATGAAACTAGAAAAATGGGCGATTGAAGAATTCCGAGAAATTTATTACCTGGAATACGGAATAAAACTGGATTATAAAGAAGCCGAAAAATTGGCGAGAAGATTTTATAATCAAATGACCGCCGTTTATAGGCCGATTCCTAAATTAACCAAACGGGAATAAGGGAAATATTTTCATTCTCCCGAATACGCCAAAAACATTAGAAAATATTACAGTTGTCTTTTTGAAAAAAATCTTTATAATTAAACATTAATCGTATGAAAAACTCACCAATAAAAGAAAAAACTTACATCTTATATGTCCGTAAATCGAGCGAAGACGAAGATCGCCAGGTGCTGAGTATTGAATCTCAAACCCGAGAGCTAAAAAGAGTGGCGGAAAAATTCCAGCTGAAAATTGTTAAAACGATCCAGGAATCTAAATCCGCCAAGGCTCCTGGGCGGGAAGGATTTAATGAAGTGCTTACCCTACTAGCCTCGGGCAAGGCCGACAGCCTGCTTTGCTGGAAACTAGACAGGCTGGCGAGGAATATGATTGACGGCGGGAATATCATTGATATGCTCCAACGGCGTAAAATCGAGCATATAAGGACTCACGAGAGGGATTACTGGCCTGACGACAATAGCCTCTTAATGGCCGTTGAATTCGGAATGGCTAACCAGTTTATCAGGGATTTAAGCAAGAACGTCAAAAGAGGCTTGCGGGCAAAAGCGGAAAAGGGCTGGTATCCAGGAGTAGCTAAACCTGGCTATCTGAATAATAAGTATCTTGAAAAGGGCGAAAAATCAATTATGGAAGACCCTGTCGGATTCCCGCTGATTAAAAAAGCATTTGAGAGGCTTTTGACGGGCTTATACCGCCCTACGCAAGTTTGGGAAACGCTAAATTATCAATTCGGCTACCGAACGCCCAAAAGAAAGAAGCTGGGCGGTAAGCCGTTATCAAGAAGCGGTTTTTATTCGATAATAACCGATCCCTTTTATTACGGCGATTTTGAATACCCTACGGGCTCAGGCAACTGGTATCCTGGAAAGCATACGCCGATGATTACCCAAGCCCAATATGAAAAAATCCAGAAGTTCCTCGGCCGAACGGATAATCCGCGACCAAGAATGAAACATATGCCCGATACGGCCTTCTACGGGACGTTTAGATGCGCTGACTGCAATTCAATGATAACGCCCGATGAAAAGACCCAGACGATCTGCACCAAGTGCAAGCATAAGTTTTCCTCTAAATACTCCCAAGCCTGCACCAAATGCGGAACGCCGATTGCTGAAATGAAAAAGCCCACCCATTTAAAATACATCTATTACGGTTGCACCAAAATGAAAGATCCGAATTGCTCCCAAGCCTCGGTGGAATCAAGGATATTGGATAAACAGGTTGTCGCCGTATTAAATAGCATTAAAATATCGGAAAAAATGAAGGACTGGTATATCAAACGGCTGAACGAAGCCAACAAGCAAGAAACGACTCACCGTTCGCATATCCACACCGCCATACAGGAGAGCTACAACGATTGCCAGAGTCGGCTGGATAATTTATTAAACTTAAAAATCTCCCCGCAAAATACCAAGGGCGAAATTTTAAGCGACGAAGATTTTGGAAAAAAGCGGAAAGCCATTACGGATGAAATGATTATACTTAAGGAAAAAATGGCTGACGCCGAGGATCGGGCGAGCAAGTGGACGGATATGGCGGTAGATACCTTTAATTTTGCCTGCTACGCCCAATACCACTACGAGAACGGCGGGATTGAGGCGAAAAAGGCGATTCTGCAAGGACTCGGGTCGAACCTGCTGATAAAGGACAAAAACATTATACTTTCCCTGCCTAAGCACCTAGAGCTGATTAAAAATTCCAATTCGGAATTACAAGAATTAAACGTAAAGTTCGAACCTGAAAATTTTAGCGAAGATAACAAAAAAACAGACGCTCTTACGCCTGCTTTTTCGTCTATGCTCCCGGGGTCGGATTCGAACCGACGACCAACTCGTTAACAGCGAGCTGCGCTACCGCTGCGCTACCCGGGAATATGTTGTTTTAAAAATTCTCTTCCCCAACCGCTTTTTAAGTTCTTTTCCCTAATTCTTGCGTCACCTCTTTCTCCTACTAATTCTTGATAAATCACAGTCCATGGCTTATAAGGCCTTGTAGGCCTTACCTGCCCTGCATTATGTTCAACCAATCTTCTTGCGACATTATTGCTTATTCCAATGTACAGACGATTGCTTCTTCGACTATAAAGGCAATATACATAATATGGCATATATTTTACGCAGACAACTGCGCCCTGCCTGCCGGCAGGCAGGTACCGCTGCGCTACCCGGGAATGTATTCAATTGTAATTACTGCCAAAGATAGCTACCACTGCTTGCCTCGCCGCAGTTTCAGCGAAGGCGGGCGCTACTCCGCCCCAGGCGGACAGGCTGGGAATAAAAAAATGCCTTTTCGGCGTTAACCATATATTAATAAATACCCGCCTAAAAGTCAATAAAGAGCCCCGCGAGGGCGGGGCCCTTCTCTGCTTTCAATAATCTTTTTAGGCAAAGGAGCTACTGGCCGGAATTGGAACTATCGGAATTATCATTGTTATTGCTTTCAGCCGTCCCGCTATCATCCGCGCTTGATTGTTCCGGCAACATAACTATCGCCTGGGCGGTTATAGCCTCTGTCCGGCGGTTGGCAATTCCCCGGATCCTGATCCGGCGGCCAGACTGCAAATCAGCAAAATTAATAGTTTTTAAGGTGACTGATTTTTCGTCTTCATTACTAGCCGCTGTCCGTTCATACACTTTTCCGTCTTTGGTAAGGGTTACGGTAAATTTTTTTTTACTATTGCCATAAACGGCGGCGAGGGTGTTGTTGGTTGCGTTGACGCTTTCAATTTTCGCCACCCGGGTCGCGATGCCTAATTTCTGGATGGAATTATCCCGGATCATTTTCGCGTCCAGCTGGCCGGTCGTTTCGTTTAAGCGGCCTAAAACCTGAACTGTATCGCCTTCGGTAAATTCGCCGAGAAGGCACTTGCCCATGAATCTCCGGCGAAGCTGGGTTTTCTCGTTAATGGCAACTTCCAGTTTTTCGCCCGGTTCGCCGATTAAATTATTGACATCGCCTTTTTGGTAAAACTTATTAGGCAGTATTTCAATTACCATCACGCCGTCCGCGGCTGATAAATCATCCGGCAGGCTGACGATTTTTCCCGGCACCACCCAGCGGGAAACTTTCATGAATAGTGTTCCACCGCGCCGCAAAACTACCAAAGTTTTCGCGTCCCAGGTAAGTCCGTTTCCGTCATTATCTTCGGTAATCCTCGCCCTGATCCGGTCGCCTGCTTTTAAGTCCCCAATAGCCGCCGGATTTTTCAGCCCGGCCACCATTTTCGCGCCGGATACGTCCAGGGTATAAATAACTTTTCCGTAAATGACATCCACCTCATTTTTATCAGCCCGGATTTCTTTAATCCAGCCGTTCGCGCCTTTAAAGCCTTTTTTCATGGCCAGGTTCGCGATTTTTTTGGCGATTATTTCTCCGCTGTTTTTGTTTTTCAAAGCAATAAATTTTAGCTGGTCGCCGGCGATCCAGTCGTCAAGCGACGTTTTCTGGCCGGCATCGTTAACCAGACTGGTCACTTTACTTATTTCCAATGTTTCATCAACCGTGCCGCCCGCTCCGTCCGGCAGGCGGACGACAACCGTCGTGCTTTCGGCAGTCGTATTGCCGATTTCAATCATAGTTCCGGTTGTTTCAAGGGCTTCGGTCTGTTCGGCCGCGGCGCTATTTGTCGCCTCAACGGTAAGTCCGGTATCGTCGGCCGTAACTTCAACCGAGACGGACGAGTCGTCGCCAGCGGTTGAAATAAGATTTTCCTCGCCCATTACTGGCGCGGGGTAAGAAGAAAGGAGAGTCGCTACCATGAGTAGCGAAAGCATGGGGAATTTTCGCATAGCTTTAAGAAATTTTAAATTTCTAATTTCCTGCCTGCCGGCAGGCAGGTCAAACAATTTTTAATGTCTTAATTCTTCAATTAATCAAACTTTTGAAAATTAATACATTGAAAATTGGAAATTGTTTAGAAATTGAAAATTGAAAATTGTTAATTGATTAAAAATCCTGCAATTTTTTTATCTGGGCGTGCCGCCGGATCCGTTCCAGGGCTTTAGCTTCAATCTGACGGATCCGCTCCCGGGTAACGTCAAACTCCTGGCCGACTTCTTCTAAAGTATGAGTAACGCCGTCCGCGAGGCCGAAACGCATCTCAAGGATTTTCTGCTCCCGCGCTGAAAGGTCGGAGATTACCTGTTTAACATAATCCTTTAGGAGGCTTAAGGCCGCGGTCCTGTCCGGAGTAACGTTTTTTACATCTTCAATAAAATCCTCTAGGGTGGAATCGTCTTCATCTTCGCCCACGCTCGTCCCCAAGGATACCGTATCCTGAGAAATTTTTATGATGTGCCTAACCTTATCAATTTCCTCGTTCATTTCGGCGGCGATTTCCTCAGGCAAAGGTTCGCGTCCGAGATCCTGGATTAACTGCCGCTCTATTTGCTGGAACCGGTTTATCGTCTCAACCATATGAACCGGAATGCGGATAGTCCGGGACTGGTCGGCTAAAGCCCGGGTAATCGCCTGCCTGATCCACCAGGTGGCGTAAGTGGAAAACTTATAGCCTTTACGGTACTCAAATTTTTCCACCGCCCGGAAAAGCCCGATATTGCCTTCCTGAATTAAATCTAGGAGCGACAACCCTTTGGCACCGACAAATTTTTTTGCAATAGAAACAACAAGCCTTAAGTTCGCTTCTATCAGCCGGCGCTCGGCGTCTTTCTCGCCTTTTTCCTTGCGCTTGGAAAGCTCAACTTCTTCTTCCTGGGTAAGTAGCGGCACTTTTCCGATTTCCTTAAGGTACATCTGAATTGAATCAACGCTATGAAGCCCCGCGAGGTCAATTTTTAATTTCTCTTCGGCTTTTATTTCTTTTTCAGTTTTTTTCGGTCCGACCTCAAGAAATCCCCTCGGCGATTCAACGATGCGGATGCCGTTTTTCTGCAATAATTCAAGAAAAAGCTCAAAATCAAAAACATATTCCTCAATTTCAGGGAAAACATAAATCAGTTCAGTCTCGGTTACGAATCCGCGCATCCGGCCTTTTTCTATGAGCTTTCTCATATCATCCGTTCCGGGGAATTTTATCGGTAAAACCTCAATTACCCTTTTCTTCATCACCGGCTTCGTTGTCCGGGAAAATAATTTTCTTATGTTTCCAGGCTTAAACGGCTTTTTCTTAGCCGGCCGAAAAACAGCCTTCTTTTTTTGAGGTTTATTGCTAGCAGCCTTCTTTAAAATTTTTTTAACTTTTTTGAAGTTATTTTTTTTCTTTGCCATTATTTTTTACAAATATTAATCGCTCGCGTCCATTCCCTTTTTCTCGTCAACCAACTCGCTGAATTCTTTAAGGAGTGACGCCATCTCATTTTCTTTTTCAGTAAAATCATCCGGCTCAGCTTCGGCGGCGCTAATTAGCTTTTCAATTTCCTTAAGCCGTCCGGCAAGATAATTTTTTTTCAGCTCAATTGATATCCGGAGTATTTCCTTTCCGGCGTCGTCAATTCCTAAATGATAACAATCCCTCTCGCCTAAAAGGGATAAAAAATCAAGACTATCGCATGTTTCACCGCCGTCGCGATCCCGGATCCAGCATTTAAAATCCTCGTAAAAAATTTTACTGAGGTTCTCCGGGTCTGCTTCAAAGATTAGTTCTTTTCCAATATTATTATAATAAAAAATCAGGTTGCTGTAAATAGGCTTGGAACTCCGCGCCAGGCAGTCAAGGCTTACGTTGCCGACGGCGTGCGGAAGGTGCGACGGAAACCTTAAAAGCAAAGCTAAAAAAATATCTGATAAAAGTTCTTCGCGGGTCTGTCTTGGCTTCCGGCCGGCCGAAAGACCTCCCTTTTCTTCAATTTTCCCGGCCTGTCTTAGAGTATTACCCGAAAGCGGCCTTTTTTCTTCGCGGGATTTTTGTTTTTCCTTTATTTTAGCTAATGTTTCCCTTAAAATATTTTCCGGAACGTCAATTTTCTGCCCGAGTTTTCTTAGCCAGAAATCTTCTTCAATCCTATTTTCCAGGCGCGATATTAGGCCGATAAGTTTAGC
>Ga0074197_1001142_pt1 | contig 24460 bp, 29 predicted proteins | sample EPASupsiteSAE305_FD_64526 | JGI IMG/M metagenome (GOLD analysis project Ga0074197, IMG submission 64526) | Bioremediated contaminated groundwater microbial communities from EPA Superfund site, New Mexico - SAE3-05 reassembly with SPADES | ecosystem: Environmental > Aquatic > Deep subsurface >...
ACGCCTGAACGCCCCACCGCCGCGCCCTTCGGTCGCGGCGCCCGGCCGCTGCTGCGGCCCGGTTCGTGGGGCTCTCAGGGCCGCAACAGCCCTGCCCCGCCCCTGCGCGGCCGCGCGCCCCCCTTGCCGCCGTTGGCGGCTAGGCCCGCGCCAACAACCGCGGCCTTGCGGGAATAAGATTTTTGTAAAAGCAGTATAATAATTATGTTAGGGAACACGTGATTAATAAGGGGCCGTATTTGAGATGCCTAACTTAAGAAAAATGAATACCGACTGTGCCGTTGTAGATTTATTCTGCGGTGTTGGTGGACTTACGCAAGGATTTGTGAAGGCTAAGTTTAATGTGATTGCAGGCATTGATTTTGATGCTTCATGTAAATTCGCCTATGAAAAGAATAATGCAGCCCCTTTCATTTACAAAGATCTGACAAAGTACTCTCCGAAAAAGATTGCGCTGTTGTTCCCTAAAGGTTCAATAAAAGTCCTGGCGGGATGCGCTCCATGCCAGGCTTTTTCCACCTATCAACAAGGCACAAAGAAAAACAACAAATGGAAACTGCTCTATTCCTTTGGCAAAATAATCAACGCAGTTCAGCCTGATATTGTTTCGATGGAAAATGTCCCAAACCTGATGAAATATAATCAGGGTCGAGTCTTTCAGGATTTCCTAGATATTCTTGGTGGCAACGGATATTTTGTCTCATATCAGATTGTTAACGCCAAGGATTATGGCGTTCCGCAAAGAAGAAGACGGTTGATTCTTTTTGCTTCGAAATTCGGAGAAATAAATCTGATTAAAGAGACACATACGGGCAAAAGAGTAAAGACTGTAAGAAAAGCAATAGGACATCTGCCGAGACTTGAAGCCGGCGAATCCTGCAAAAAGGATATGCTGCATCGAGCAAGAGAATTGTCCCCGTTGAACCTGCGAAGAATCAGGGCAACAAAGCAAGGTGGCAGCTGGAAACAATGGGATAAGCGACTGGTTTTAAAATGCCATAAAAAAGAATCAGGAAAATCCTACGGTAGTGTCTACGGCAGAATGAGCTGGAATAAAGTATCACCGACATTAACAACACAGTGCACAGGTTACGGTAACGGCAGGTTTGGGCATCCTGTCCAGGACAGGGCAATTTCGCTTAGAGAAGCAGCAATACTACAATCCTTCCCCAAGAAGTATGATTTTATAGGCTCGAAGGAGAACTTTAAACCCTCCATAATCGAAAAGCATATTGGGAATGCTGTCCCGCCCAGATTAGGGTATGTAATTGCAAAAACCATCAAAGGACATGTTAAACAACATTATGCAAACTAAGGATCAGTTTTCATTTGAGATATCCCTGAGTGTCCTAAACCACCTAGGGAGAAATCTGTACAGGAGTTTTGTGACAGTCCTTGGTGAGGCGGTTTCCAATGCATGGGATGCGGATGCTCCCAATGTCTGGATTTATGTCGATAAAGCGAGAAACAGATTTGTTATTAAGGATGATGGCGATGGCATGAGTAAAGATGACTTCCAGAACAAGTTTCTGAAAGTCGGGTATTCTAAAAGAAAAGCCGGTATAGTGAAGTCAACCGGGGGAAGACCATTTATTGGGAGAAAAGGAATAGGGAAGCTTGCGTTGCTCTCATGTGCAGATAAAATCACGATCCTTTCCAAGGTAAGAGGCAAGGATTATGTTGGTGGTGTTATTGATAATGCCGCCTTGGATAAAGCGATTTCTGACGACGTGAGTCCGGGGCAATATAAACTGGGGGCCTGGGATAAGAATCTTTTCAGGAAATACACGAAAGGACACTCAAAAGGGACGATTATATATTTTGAGAATATCAAGGGAGGGATAAAAAACAGCCTGGACATTCTCAAAAAGGTTGTAGCCCTTTATTTCCGGTTCTCACTTCTTGATAAGTCATTCAATATTTTTATTGACGGGGAAAAGATCACCTATAAACATCTTCGCGAACTAGCGGACAAAACGGAATTTATCTGGAACATCAACAACCTGAATGACCCGTTTATCCATGGTGAACTTAAGAAGTTAAAAGAAAAAAAGAAATTAAGCACCTCCGGCAAGATGAAGGGCTTTATTGCCTCTGTCGAGCGGCCAAGAGACTTAAACATCATGAGTACAGAGGAGCGGGTAAGCGTGGACCTTTTTGTCAACGGCAGGCTGAGGGAAAAGAATATCTTAAAGTATATCCCTACAGCGCGGATCGTAGAAAGCTATCTGTATGGTCAGATTCACTTTAACGAATTGGATGGTAAAGATAAGGATAGATTTACAAGTAACCGGGAAGGTGTGGTTTCTGATGACGCCATGTACCGGGCTTTACTGATGAAACTCAAGGATGAAGTTATTAAAGCCGTAATTGAGGATTGGGATATCTGGCGTGTGAAGCATCGCGAGGCCGGTGATGCAGAGAATGACAGAATAACTCCGAAGGAAAGAACTTCAAGAGATTTGTTTAACGCTGTGTCGGATGAATACGCGCCGCCCGTCGGAGCAAAGAATAAGGGGAAGATTGACTCGTGGGTCGATGAACTGGCCGACGACGCACGCTACAACTTCGGCTCTTACGCTGAATGTTTTATTTCAGAGAACCTGATCCGGAAATACATTCATGAAAACAAGATTGTTTTGTCAGACGAAGCGAAAACAGAGATTCAAAAATGGAAAAGAGTCGAAACCGATAGCAAGAATAAAGGGAATATCAGTATTGATATCCGACGACAGCAGAGTGATACGAGCTATCTGTCAATGAATGACCTTGCCTATTTGGTTGACAAGAAAGATCCACAAAAAGAAGCGTGTCTGGCAAGAGATTCAAACGAATATAAACCTATTAGGGATGCTTTGGCGCACACCGCGCTGTTAACTGATGTTGCAAAAGGAAAACTAACATCGGTTTACGAGAATATAAAAGGAAGAATAAAGACGTTGCTTGCTAAATAGCTCACTTGTCATTGCAGCCCCCCGCCGGTGGTTTTATGGCAGACACTTTAACAAAAGTGCAGCGGAGCTATAACATGTCCATGATCCGGGGAAAGAACACCGGTCCGGAAATGGCGCTTCGCCGGTGTCTATCCCAGAATAAAATCCGGGGGTACCGCCTCCACTATAAACTGCCCGGGAAACCGGATATTGTCTTCCCGGCCGGGAAGCTGGCGGTTTTCGTTGACGGCTGCTTCTGGCATAAATGCCCGAGGTGTTTGTCCGGCCAAAGACCCGCCGCGCGTTCTGGGATAAGAAAATAGAGAGCAACACAAAACGGGATAGTGCCGTGAATCAGCTATTGAAGAAAGCTGGCTGGAAAGTTCTCCGTTTCTGGGAGCACACCATCCGGAGATCTCCGGAGTCCGCCGCCGGCCGGATTATCGCCCGCCTTAACAAGTCCCGCTGAATTTCCCGGCGCCGCCGGGGAACTGCACTTTGATATCCGTGATCAGGTTCTCCAGGGAGAGGATCTTCATATCCGGGACAACCGGATATAGTTTGTGAAGGTGTTCCGGCACAACCAGTGTTACGCCGGAATCCCGCATCTCTGTAAGCTGCCCGGTCGAGACTCCCTGTTGTATGGTCAGCAGATGTTTTCTTTTCACCCTTTTCGCTTCGTTGAGTATCTGCCGCCAGCGATCTTTACAGGTCGTCTTCAGGCATACCGCAAAAAGTTTATCTTCCGGCCACGCTTTGTCCTGGTATGCCTGTTTCCCAGGTATAAGGATATCCGGCTCACCGTCTACCTTTGCATGCGCATCAAACGGGATCCCGGCCGTTCTGAACAGATATTCCACATGATGTTCAAGCGATTTGCCCGCGCGGGATTTTCTGCGGTTCATAATACTGCTGGCGGCGGCAATAAATTCATCAATGGTTTTATATTGCCTGGTCACATCGTCCCGGCACAAAAGGCCCTCCGCCATTCTGAAAAGATCGTATTCCCGGTCCAGAAGAAGCGCCAGTTGTTTGTCGTTGGTAAGTTTTCTGAAGTCGCGGATACAGTCCAGAATCGCATCGCGTGTTGTTCCGGAGAATTCCAATGACGGCGGGAATATCTTTATCTTTTTGATAAACGCCTGAAAATGCCTGTCGATGCAGTCATCGGCGGTTTCTTCGCGGCCGGCCAGCTCCGCGGGGTAGACCCCCCACGCCTTATCTATTATTTCCGTTCCCAGTGCAGCCTGCACGTACTCCATATCTTCCGTGGAATTAAACACATAGGCATTGAATGTTTCATTCCCGGTCCGCACGAGGACAAGCATGTCCCCGACGTTACCGGCGGTCCGATATGGAAAGCTTTTACCGAACCCGGTCAGGCGGTATTCATACCGCGTCTTTACGCCATACCATTTAACAACCGAATCGGTGATCCGTTCACCATCCTGCCAGTTGATTTTAACCTTCTTATCGGTATTTACGCCTTTCTTGGGCGGATGGTCAGCGTAAAGTTTCCAGGCGTTTACCGGGAGGTAATAGCCATACTCATGGCTTCCTGTCAGCCCCACATTATTGGCGGATATAAATTTCAGCAGCGCTTTGCCATGCTGCAGGGCGTCCTGTACGGCTTTTTCAGCGAGCGCCGGCTGTGACATGGTATTTCTCCTTTCTGGCCTCGGCAACCGCATTCTTCTTCGCCGGTTTCGGCAGTGTCATCTTTTTATTCTTTTCCGCCCACTGGAAGACCTTGACCACCTGGTTTGCTACGCTTTCAGCAATCGGCGGGACAAGTGCATTCCCGAACTGCCTGTAAGCCTGTGTATCTGAAACAACAATCGGCAGCTCCTTTGGGAATCCCATCAGTTTTATACATTCCTTCGGTGTAAGCCTCCTGGGGTTCCGGCCTTTCTGCGGGATAAGGATCTCGGAGCCATCTTTGTGGTAGCGCGCGCTGAGCGTCCGCGAGTTAGAATCGGGGCTTGCCAGGCCAAAGCCGAATCCATTTCCTTTTTCCTTGTGCTTCTGGGCGTATTTCTGCAGGTAACTCCATAAGTGGTCCGACAGCGTATACCTGGGGTCGCAGTTTTTTTCCAGAATATCCGACAGCCGGGGTTTACGGCCCGCCGGCGGGGTAGGGTATTCAAACGGGATATTATCACCGAACACCTTGGTATCAAAGGCAACAATAAATATCCTTTCCCGGTGCTGTGGAACGTAATCCTTTGCATCTATAATTTTATGGAACACTTTATAGCCAAGGTCCTCTAGCGTTGTTTTTATTACCGTCCACGTCCGGCCCTTGTCATGTGATAAAAGGTTTTTGACGTTTTCCAGTATCAGCGCCTGGGGCCGCTTAACTTCTACTATCTTGGCGATATCAAAAAACAGGTTGCCCTGTTTCACATCCTGGAAACCATGCAGCCGGCCCATGCTCTGTTTTTTTGACACACCGGCTATCGAGAACGGCTGGCAGGGGAAGCCGGCCGCAAGGATATTATGATCAGGGATATCTTCGGGGGCTATTTTCTTGATATCACCGTGCGGGCACATACCGAACCATGCTGTGTATGTTTTTTGCGAGTGTTTGTCCCACTCACAGGCAAACACACATTCCCCCCCGGCTTTTTCCAGCCCTATATGCATTCCGCCTATACCGGCGAACAAGTCAATAAAAGTGAAAGGTGTATCTGTTGGCCGGCGGAATGAAACCGCCGGGGTAAAAGGGAACAGTGTATCGGAAACATTATAAGTGGACGCTGTCTCCAGGATCTTAAGCAGGAACTCCTTCTGGGAAACCCGCCGGGTCTGCCTCTGGCTTTCAATCCAGGTATAAATACTCTGGGGAACGTCGCGTAAAAGAATGTTTTGTTTTTTTGTCATAATTACCTCTGGGAAAATATGATAGCAAATATTCCCTTTTGGATGGTTGCGGAATATTTCCGCTGAAATATAGTAGCAGACCATCCCGACAACGGCGTGTCGTGTTGAAAAGGGACCATTTTAGGATTTATGACGCCGCGGGGGGGGCGGGGTGGAGCAACCTGATGAGGGGTTGCCCTGTATAATTGCTCTGGATATTGGTATATCCATATATTCGGATATCCGTATTCCTTGACTTTCCCCTGTTTTATGATACAATTGACTTAGAATGTAAGATATTCGTGTATGACTAACAACCTGCATAGTTATAAAGAAACTTTTGAGCGCCTATACGCAATCGCTGAGGGGCAGGGTGGTTATTTCACCCCCAAGCAGGCGGCGGCGGCGGGTTTCCGCCGGGAAAACCATAGCTATCATGTACAAATGGGCAACTGGATCAGGGAGCGCCGCGGTATTTATCGCCTGGCCCAATTCCCCCCCGCCGAGCGGCCGGACCTCATGTTCTGGTGGCTCTGGTCGCGCAATCACAATGACGAACCGCAAGGCGTCTATTCACACGAAACAGCCCTGAGTATTTATGATCTTTCGGATATTAATCCGGCCAGGCTGCATATGACCGTACCTCGCTCTTTCCGGAGAAGGGGCGCCCCGTCTAAACTCCCGGTCCTTCATCGTGCCACGGTGCACAAAGACGATATCGGTAAAAGATTCGGCGTCAAAGTAACCCGGCCGCTCAAAACTATCGCCGATCTTCTGGCTGTTCGTACTGTCCAGATGGACCACATGCAGCAAGCGGTGAAGCAAGCGTTCCGTCTCGGGCTCATTACCCACGCGGAGCTGGTGCGCAACCGGCGGATTCCGCCCGCTATCAAAAAAGAGATCGAGCAGCTCCGGGGAGACCAATAATGGATAAGAAGACGTATGCCAGCCCCACAGCGTTCCGCCGTGCCTTAGAAGACCGCCTCAAACAAAAAGCAAGAAATGAAGGTTTGGATTTCCAGCGTCTTATGCGGGAGGTGTCTTTTGACCGCCTGCTGGCCCGGCTGTTCGCCCGGAAAGACGCGGCCTGGATACTTAAAGGCGGCTATGCCCTGGAATTGCGGATGAAAGAAGCCCGCGCAACCAAGGATATCGACCTGGCCCTTCGGCATTCCCTGGGCACGCAAGAAGACGTGCCTCTTAAAGCGGCGATTCTTAAAGTGCTCGCGGAGTCCGCGGCCCGGGATCTGGGCGATTTTTTTTTGTTTAATATCGGCGAAGCAATGCTGGACCTGGATGCGGCGCCCTACGGCGGCGCCCGTTTCCCCGTCGAAGCCCTCGTGGACGACCGGACTTTTGTGCGCTTTCACCTTGATGTCGGCGCCGGCGACGTGGTCCTTGCTCCGTTCGACATGACCCACGCCCATGATTGGCTTGAGTTCGCCGGGATACCCGGCGCTGAGTTCCCCACTATTTCACGGGAGCAGCACTTCGCGGAAAAGCTTCACTCCTACACCCTGCCGCGCGAGACGCCCAACTCCCGCGCCCGTGACCTTATCGATATGCTTCTGCTTATCGGCTCCGGCAAAATGGACCGCGCCAAGGTCCGGCTGGCGCTGGACGCCACGTTCAAACGCCGCAACACTCACCCCCTGCCGGCAGCTCTCGCCCGGCCGCCCGCCGCATGGGCGGCACCCTTCAGGGCGTTGGCCGTCACGTGCGGCCTGCCCGGTGATCTGTCGGCGGCATATGAAGTATTAAACGCCTTCTATTCCAGGCTGCCGGCATAGATATCCGTATACCTATATATACAGATATCCGCCCTTGCCAGATACTCAAAAGAAGCTGTCCTGGGGGCCAGACGCTCCTTGTTACGCGGTATTCAGCGCACTGAACAATTTGTATTCAGGGTGGAAGATCTTTATCTTACCAGCACATTTTTATAACAATTAAGCGCGGGGCTCGCCTGGGATATCCGGATATACAGATATAATCCACGCCGGCGGCAGCGCAGTCCGCCGCGGCCGGCCGGCAACAAGTTTCCATAAAAGCGTATAATACCTCACAGGGGACAATAACTTACCGGGGCGGCCGCACAGACCCGCCCATATCCCGGCGGCAACCGCATCTACCGCCCTGTTCCTGTATCCCCCGCCGCACACCGGGGTTCACGCACCAGCACCAGGAGGGCCGCACTATGACCGCTTCCGAATTAAAGATACTGGCTATCGACGACGGGGAGGATAGTCTGGACACTTTGAACGCCGCCGTGACGCACGCTTTCCCTGCGGCCCGCTTTCTCGCCGCCGCAACCGGCCCCAAAGGCATGGCCCTGGCGCTGGCCGAAGACCCGGACATAATCCTGCTCGACATAGTCATGCCGGAAATGGACGGGTTCGAGATCTGCCGGCGGCTCAAGGAGGACGCGCGCCTCAGGCATATCCCGGTGGTCTTTCTGACCGCCCTCAAACCCGACAGGGAGACCTGCGAGAAAGCGTTCGCCGCCGGCGCCGAGGCGTTCATTTCAAAACCCCTGGAACTCTGGGAGCTGACCGTCCAGCTGCGGGCCATGCTGAAGATCAAAGCGGCCAACATCCTGCAGCGGACCGACCGCGACCACCTGGCGGATCTGGTCGCGCAGCGTACCCGCGAACTCGCGGCGGAACTCACCGCTCGGGAGAAGGCGCTTGAAACGCTGAAAGAAAGTGAGGCGTTATTCAAGACCGCATTTACCGCGTCGCCCATGGGCATCTGCCTGGTCGACGCCAAAACAGGGCGTTTCCTGAGCGTGAACCCGATGTTCGCAAGGATCGTCGGCCGGCCCGCGGAAGAGCTGGCCGCGGCCACCTGGACGGACCTCACTCATCCCGGCGATATAAAAGCCCAGTCGGAGAACCTGGCGCTGCTGCTCGCCGGCAAGCTGAAGCAGTTCCAGCTGGAGAAGCGTTATCTCCGGCCCGGCGGCGCCGCGGTCTGGGTAAGACTGACAGCCGCCCCGCTGCCGGCGTTCGACAATTCCGATCCCCACTATCTCGGCATGGTGGAAGATATAAGCGCCGGCAAAGCCGCCGAACTGGAAAGAATAAAACTTGAAGAGCAGCTCCGCCAGTCGCAGAAGATGGAGGCCGCCGGCAGCCTGGCCGGCGGGATCGCGCACGATTTCAACAACATCCTGTCCGCCATCCTGGCTTACAGCGGCTTCCTGCTCAAAAGCCTCGACCAGGCCGACCCCCGGCGCAAGGACGCGGAAGAAATAAACAAAGCGGGCCTGCGCGCCGCCGCGCTGACGCGCCAGCTCCTGGCCTTCAGCCGCAGGCAGGTGCTGCAGCCCAAAGTACTCGACGTAAACCAGGTCATCCAGGGCATGAAGACAATGCTCGGCCGCCTCATCGGCGAGAATATAAAACTGACGGCCCTCAAAAGCAGAACGCCGGCGCTCATAAAAGCGGACCAGGGCTATCTCGAACAGGTCCTCCTGAACCTTTGTGTCAACGCGCGCGACGCCATGCCGAAAGGCGGCAAACTTACCCTTGAAGCCTCCCTTATCCGCCTGACCGGGCCGCACATCCACCGCCACGGCACCGTCGAGCCGGGCGCTTATGTGCTGCTGTCGGTCAGCGACACGGGCGCCGGCATGAGCGCGGAGACCCAGTCCCATATCTTCGAGCCGTTCTTCACCACCAAACCGCGCGACAAAGGCACCGGCCTGGGCCTTTCCACCGTCCACGGGATCGTAAAACAAAGCGGAGGGTCCATCTCCGTCTATAGCGAAACGGGGCAGGGTACGGTTTTCAAGATATATTTCCCGCAGGTTACCGACGAGGCGGTAACACCCGGGCAGCCCGCGGCCGCCGGCAAGGCATTCACCTGCAGCGGCAGTATCCTGGTGGTGGATGATGAAAGCTCGCTGCGTACTCTCGCGCGCCGCACCCTCACGCCGGACGGCTTCACCGTTCTCGAAGCGGCCAGCGCCGAGGAAGCGCTGGCGGTCTGCAAACGGCATAAGGGCCCCATCCAGCTCGTCCTGACGGATATCGTGCTGCCCAAAATGAGCGGACTCGAACTGGCCGCCCGGCTGGAATCTCTTTATCCCGGGATAAAGACGCTTTTCATGTCGGGCTACACGGACCATGCCGTCCTCGCGCACGGCATACTTGACCCGGATAAGAATTTTCTCCAGAAACCCTTCACGCTCGACGAGCTTACGTGTAAGATACAAAAGGTTTTACCGGCCGCATGTACCCCCCCCCCCCACGCACCAAAGGCGCTTAAAACGCGCGTGAGGCCCCTTCCCGGGCCCATTACGCGCCCCGTCCGGGCGGGGCGCCGGCGGCGTTGACACGCGTCATAGGTTTTACGGCCCGCCGCCGCGTGGGCCGTATGCCGCTACCGGTTATATACAACTTATGTTACACTTTAAAGTAGCCGGGGGGCTGTGCAGCGGGTGAGGGTATCCGCCGGGGAAAGGGGAGCCAGGATGCCCAGAAGAATACTTGTGGCCGACGATGACAAGGCCATGCTTAATATTTACACGCGCATATTTACCGGGACGGATTATCTGATCTCGCAGGCTTCAGGCTTCGCCGAGGCCGCGCGGCTTATAAACTCCGGCAACTACGACCTACTGATAACGGACCTGCTGCTCGGTGACGGCCTGGGCACCGAACTGATAAGGCTCTTCGAGAAAAAGAAGACAGGCGCCAGGAGCCTGCTCGTGACGGGCTCCGTCGCGGAACTCGCACCGGAGCAGCTCCCGGAAACATACTTCGAAAAGCCCTTTAAAGTGGAAGTGTTTATGGCCGCAGTTACCAAAGCCCTGGCGTAGCCGGGGCTGCTGCTGCCTTGTCCCGCCCAGGGCGCCGGATATCCATATATATGAATATACCGATATCCCCCCGCCCGCTGGCGCCCCGTTCGCCTTCGACCCATAAAAGCGAACTCCCACCTTCAATCCTGTAACGCTCCCGTCGGGCTACCTTTTACACATTGCGCCCATAGTTCGCATATTTAGTAATATACGAACTATGGCCATATACCAATACAAGCGCGAACCCCTCACCAACGCAAACGCCGACCGCCTGGCTAACGCCTGCAGCTCCGGGATCGAGAAAGTCGTTATCTCCACCCTGCTCGATACCGGCCTGCGCGTCTCGGAGCTGGCCGGCCTCTCAAAAGAGAACGTCCTCTGGCAGGACCGCCGGCTCCTGGTCTACGGCAAGGGCGGCCCGTTCGGCAAGAAAACAAAACGCCGCATCGTCCCGCTAACCGAAAGAGCCTTCACCGTCCTGTCCAATTACTTTTCCCTTAACGACACCTTCGGCTACACCGCCCGCGGCATACAGAAGATCGTCCGCCGCGTCTCCAACCGCGCCGGCATCACCCAAAAGGTTTCCCCCCATGTGCTTCGCCATACCTTTGCCGCTGCCTGCGTCAAGAAAGGCTTAAGCACCCGCTACCTCCAAATGTTTTTAGGCCACGACCATTTGGCAACAACGGAAATATATTTAAATGTCTCCCCGGAAGACGCCTGCGCGGAATTCAAGAAACGTTTTTAACTATGGCAGACACTCTTCTTGACAATAGCCGCGGATATCCGGTATATTTAGATATCCGCATATATGGATATACAGTGTTTTTTAAGGGGGCCACTTGATAATCGCGATCTCAAACCACAAAGGCGGCGTAGGCAAGACCACCACCGCCCTTAATCTTGCAGCTTCCCTGGCCACCCTCAAGAAAAGCGTTCTCCTGGTCGACCTCGACCCGCAGGCCAGCCTTACCATCTCCACCGGCCTCAACCCGGACTCCTTCCAGGAGAACATCTACATTTGTCTGGTCAACGACAAACCGCTCTCGCTGGTCGTCCAGACAACGTCCATAGATAAAGTTTCATTAATTCCGTCCAACATTGATCTCTCGGCTTTTGAGGTCGAGCTGCAAACAACCTTATCCAGGGAGTTCAAGCTAAAACACGCGCTCCAGAAATTGCCGCATTACGATTTCATCATTATCGACTGCCCGCCCGCGCTCGGCAACCTGACCATCAACGCCCTGACCGCCTCGGACCTGGTCCTGGTGCCCGTTCAGGCCGAGTACTTGGCGCTCCGGGCCCTGCAGAAACATAACGACCTGGTAGACCTGGTCAAGAAAAACACCAACCCTAAGATCCACTGCAAATACCTTATCACCATGTTCAGTAAAGGCACACTTCACGCCAACGAGGTTTTAACCGAGGCGCACAACCTTTACAAGAACATCTTTAAAACCGTTATCCCGCGCACCATAAAATTCCCGGACGCGGTTACAGCCGGCAAAGCCCTTATCCAGCTCATGCCGGCAGCGTCAGGCGCGGAAGCGTATAAAGCGGTAGCCAAGGAGCTAATATGAAAAGAGTCTCACTTATCGGCAAAGGCAAGGCAGAAGTGGCGCCGGCTCCGGGCGGGGGGGTAAACACCTTCTTCGCGCATAACGCGCATAAGCCAGCCGCGCCCGCACCCGCGCGTAAAAAGAAACTGCTTTTTACCCTGCCGGCCGAAACAGCGGAAAAGCTTACGGATATTTACCTTGAGCTCCAGATGAAGCGCCGTATGCTGGATAAAAGCGAAATCGTCACCCTGGCTTTAAACACCTTGTTCGAGGACTTCAAGAACAAGAAAGAAAACAGCGTCCTTTATAAACACACCGCGCGCTAGATATACGGATATACAGTATTCCGTATATCCTGGCGGCCATGGCTAGTGTAGTGCTTCGGATATAGCTTTACATTTGATTCTCATTGGTAAATGTTTGCTAAAAAGGCACTTTTCTCAATAGCGCAAATGTAAAGAAGCGTTAGACGCACTACACTAGCCGGGCGTTTTCTAAGGCATGGGGGTGGGAAAGGGCGTTTACAGTATTTTAACGCCTCCTGCGGCCTCCAGAGGCCTAGGATCGGTGGCTAAAGCGGGCTTGGCAGCGCAGGGTCTGGAAAAAGTTATCAACATTCTGCGCCAAGCCATGTAATATCGGTGACGAAGGCATGGCTTTCGGGATAAAAAAGTTAAAAAGCTATGGCCTGCGGGATAAAAGCTATGGCTTTCGGGATAAAAGCTATGGCTTTCGGGATAAATGGTCCTCAATGAAAAACAGGGCCTTAGAGTAACGTTAGAGTCTTCTTAGAATAAACGGTTAGATTCGTTGCGAACGATTTTTCAAAATTAGGTGGGAAATTCATGGGAAGCTACATAATAGAAGACATAATCCAGCTTACCGGGGACACTAAAAGCCGGGCTTTCTGGGAAAAAGCGGTCCGGATTTTAGGGGAAACCAGCGTTGCCGAAGAATTCGGCGAACTGAAATGCCAGTTACACAATAAACAGATCCACAGCCCGGCCAAATACCTGACCAAGCTTTTAAAGAACAAACTCAAAGCCTTAGAGATTGCGAAAAACAAACAGCCTGTCCCCGCCATCCCTGAAAAGCTAAAAACCTATTTTGAAGAAAACCAGATAGCGCTGTTTTCCAACCTGGTCCCGCAGACCATAGGCGGGGAAGCAGAAAAAAAAGAGATGGCGTCGCCCTACAGTAAAGAAACAATTCCCTGGGCTACTTTCATGAGCTCTAATTTCTTTACGCTCTCCACCAATAAAGCTAAATCCGATGTGGTCCAGGCTAAGTTCCGGACCGCGGATGGGGAGGTTACTGTTATCCCCATGATCCGGGGCCGGGTGAAACCTAAAAGCAAAGAATTAGGTATCCCGACTGTTGAGCATGGCCGTATCCTGGCGGCTTTGGAAAATATCTGGGCGCAGCAAGGCTGCCCTTATCACACTTACACCGATTCAAAAACCGTTGTATGCTTCTGCCTCGTTTCAATCCGTGACCTGGCCGGGCTTTTGGGTTACACCTCTTTCGGCGGCCAGAACCTCATTCACCTTACAAATAAAGTGTGGGATTTAAAGAACATGGCCTATTACCTGGACATGGCCGCCGTGGGTTTTAAGAATGCCATTAACCGCGGCTTTTCACTTCTGCATAGCGTCGAACTTGCGGAAGGCATGAAGCATGGGCAGATGGAAACGATCTTGAAAGTCGAGTTTTCCACACAGCTCAGCTCGCAGCTGCTCAGCCGGCGCGCGGTAACCCGCCCGAAACAACTTGCTCATATCCGAAGTGAATTAGGCTTCCTGGTAAGGTTATACCTTGAACCTATCCTGTTTAGTCTGAACGGCGAAACCTATACAAAATCTTTGAGCGACTTGATTAAAGATTTGTCGCTGCCGGCGGCTCCCTGGCATGATTACAAATCCAAACGCCGGCAGGTATTCCTGAAAGCTTTAAAATCCATGCAGAACCAGAAAACAACCGATGGTCGCGGGATTATTTTGAATATTGAGGAAGGGCTAACGGATTATCTTTTAACCGCCCGGCTGGAACCCGTAGCCTTGCCGGTTAAAGTCAGTTGAAAAAAGGGGGGGAAGTGCAAAAAAAGAAGAAAGCCGTATATAACCCCGAGGTAGAGCTCGCAAAAGGCGCCACGCTGGACGCCGCCTCATTCGACAAAACCCAGAAGATCAAAGTCACCGCCGCCAAAGTGACCGTCGGCGGCATCGCCGGCCGCGCGGAGATCGCCGGAACCGCCACCGGCAGGCAGGATGGCAGCATAAACGGCTGTCTGGGGATCTGGCTTTCGATCTTCCGCTATATGCGCCCTGACGGTACAACCGACCATGTCGCCGGCTGGAACATCATGCTCCCGCTCAAGGCCGGCCAGACCGCTGCGGCCTCTGCAAAAGCATTCGTTGAAATAATCAACGCCGGCCCCAGGCCCTACCGCGCGGCCGCCACCGGCGGCCAAGACACCGCGGCGATAAAAATAATCTTTACCTTGGAATAAAACCCGGCAGCCATGGCCCGGGCGCCGCCCGGGCGGGCTTTCATGGAGAATTCGGGTTATCTGGCCAGCGTCCGGTTCTGCCGCAGGATATATTTCATGGCCTGATATAACGCTTTTTGCTCGCGGAGCGTGTAGCCCTTAAGCAGACTTACCACTTTGCGCTCCATAACCTGCGGTTCGCGGTACAACTCTTTGTTCCCGTCTTTCTTCAGGAAATCCACAACTTCCATGCCGAAGATCCGGCTTAAGCGTTCCAGTGTGTCAAAACTGGCGGCCTTAAGGCCCCGCTCTACCTGGCCCACAAAAGACGCGTTCATGTCTATCTTTTCGGCCAGTTCTTCCTGCGTCCAGCCGCGCTTCAGGCGTTCCTGGCGTACTTTTTTACCTATAGTTGAGCGGTAATCACTGATGTTCATAGTTTAAAATTGTATAACCTCTGTCCTCTGCGGTCTACGCGCCAATTGGTACTCAATCCAAACATGCCAACAGCATTGACATATAAAACGCCACTTTGTATATTATCCCCAGGGGGAAGAAATCCGCATAACAGATTGAGGGCCGGGTTGTTTTGCCCCCCTAACCCAAACCCCAGGAGCCCAGCGCTCCGGAACAGCCCGGCCCCCTGTTTTCTTCCCCGCCAAGGGAATTATGAAAAAACGCACGGTCCTTGTTATAGACGACGATCTGATCTGGCACAGGCTGATTGGCAGATTCCTGGCCGACACCGGCTATAAAATATACACCGCTGCCACCTGCGCCGATGGCGTAAAACTGGCGGCGCTCCATAAGCCGGACTGCATAGTCCTGGACTTTCATTTGACCGATGGCGACGCAGTCTGCGTCTGCTCGGCCATAAAGGCGGATGCGGAGCTTAAAAAGATCCCCGTAATAATATTCAGCTCGGACCCCGGCGCGGAACCCATCGCGTATACGCAATGCCAGGCCGACAACTTCCTTTTAAAAGGGGTGGAGGCGTTACAGGAACTGTCCGTCACCATAGAGAAAACACTACACCCCATCTTTTCAGTGCAATCGGACGGTTAATCTGTTAGAATGAGAGCGGGTAGGCAAAGCGTCAGCTATTCATTGTAAGTCATCTGTAAATTCCACCCCCGTTCCCTCGGTTTAAGCCCGGGAACCTGTTCCTCCGCAGGCCGCGCCGCCTGTCCGGGAACCGCCATAAATAAACGCCCGAACCGTTTATCCCGAGGGAGCAGCGCATGACCTCATCCGGCCGCATAAACAAAGAGAACGCCTCCCCGGCTTCCGACCATAAGTCTTTGCCCGAAGGCTACGGCAGCACCGAGGCCATCCTTCTTCCCAGGGATCCCAACTGGATGTTCATCTATTGGGAAATAACCGAAAATTCCAAAAAAGAAGTCTGCCGCGTCCACGGCGCGGACATTTTCCAACAAGGCCGCCAGGTTATCCGCGTCCACGAAGCGGCCTCCGGCGACGCCGCCGGTAAATATTTCGATATCCCCGTAATGCACGACGCAAAAAACTGGTACATCAACGTCCAAGTAAGCGGCGGCGCCTACTACTGCGAAGTGGGCCTGGCGCTGCCGGACGGTACTTTTATCAGCCTTGTTAAAACCAACACCGTGCACCTGCCGGCCGGCCACGTTTCCGATGTAACGGATGAAAAGTGGATGGCCGTCACCGCTGATTTCGATAAACTCCTGCAACTCTCGGGCGTGGAATACATCGGCAAGGGCTCGGGTGAAGTGGCCAAATCGCTTGCCCAGCGTTGGGAAATGCTGCGCGCCGTTTTCTCCCGCGCCTCTTCCTGGGGCGTCGGTTCCATGTCCTCGCAGTCCCTGCAGCAACCGGAGCAGAAGAAGTTCTGGCTGGTCGCCGACTGCGAGCTGATCCTTTACGGCGCCACCGAGCCGGACGCCTTTGTCACCGTGTCCGGGCGTAAAGTGAACCTGAACCCGGACGGCACTTTCTCCATGCGCTTCGCCTTTCCGGACGGCGGCGTGGACCTGCCCGTTAAAGCCGTCTCAAAAGACGAAACCGACTCAAGAGAGATCGATATAAAAGTCACCAGGACGACAACCACCGATGGCAACTGACGAAAAAAACCTCCCCGGCTTCGGGAACCCAGAAGAAAAACTAATACTCATAGTAGAAGATGATGAATCAGTATGGGACCTGCTTTATTACATTGTCCGCAGAGAGGGCTTTAAAACCGAAAAAGCGTCCGACGGTAAAGAGGCCCTCGATAAAGCCCGTATGTTGCACCCGCAGCTGATACTGCTTGACCTGATGCTGCCGAAGTGCGGTGGCTGGGAAATCCTGCGCGAACTTCAGGAAGGCGACACCTTAAATATCCCCATAGTGGTAGTGTCCAGCCGTAACCTCGACCGCTCCACTTCGGAAATGCTGAAGCAGGAACCGAATGTTAAGGATTTTCTGGAAAAGCCCGTGAAATCCCAGGTCCTGGCCGCGCTCCTGCACACGCTTCTTAAAACCCGGCCGCCCATTAAAGAGGGAAAACAGGAACCCTGAACATGTCCCGCTATATAGTGTCTATCAAATTCATTAATAAATCCGGTGTGTGTGCGCAACTGGCAATTTTCGATGCCATTAAGAAACTGGGGACATTCAGTATTCAGGATCAGAGGGACCATGTATATATTCTTCTTTTCAGATCTGAATTTACGACGGATGGGCTGGAAGAACGATTAAAAGAAATAGCCGGCCCGGCTGGATCGTTCAATTATACGGTTTGCGGATTCGACGAAATAGCAGAGGGCGGGAAGCTTAAAACCAGCGGTCATTAAGGGGGCACAAGAACATGGGAATAGCTAAATTGATAGGTGCAATAAGCAAAAAGAAAGTAGTGGGACAGAAGCTCGGTCCCGTCGTAAAGACCAGCGAGGTCCGCGCCGTGTTGGATCATCCGCAACAGGGTGAAAAGATCACCGCGCCGCGTTACACGTTCCGCATCGGCGCAGTGGGCGCTATCGAGCGGGTGGAGCTCTCGTTAAACGAGGGCCCCTGGCAGCCCTGCCGGCATTCAGTAGGCTACTGGTGGTATGACTGGACGGACTACGCGGCCGGCCGCTACCAGGCTGTGGTTAAAGCACAGACGAAAGACGGCCAAACTTTTACTTCCGAGCCGCATAAATTCCAGGTGGTTTCTGGAACAGATCAAAAGCAACCAAAAACACCTAAAGTGAAATAACAGAATAGGAATATCTATTTTGTTCTGGTCGCCGGGCGGCGCGTTATATTCCGTCCTGGTGCCATTGTTATAAGGCAGGAGGAATAATGCCAATAGTGAAAATCCAACAAAGAGCCGGGCAAGTGGAGGTTGCTGTAATTATTGAGAGAAATGTAACAGACGCTAAACGGCACCGTCTTGAAGTAATGAGTAATGACGGTTTTAAATGGGATGCCCCGGTTAAAGTAAATGTGCCCGATACTGATAATTGCGGCGTAACGGCCCTGGGCCCGGATTCTGACGAGATAGTGGTGAAATGGGATAATCAAATAATCAAGCAGGAAAAATTAACAATGTCCGGCCCGGGCCCGATTATATCCGTAAAATATACTGTCCAATAGCCTTCCCGGCGGCCGAGTATAATAAGGTGTTATGAAAAAGAAAGCCAAAGTATATAATCCCGAGATAGAACTCGCAAAAGGCGCAACCCTGGACGCCAGGTCATACGACAAAACCCAGAAGATCAAAGTTACCGCCGGCAAAGTGACCGTCGGCGGTATTCCCGGCCGTGCGGAGATTTCCGGCATTGCCACCGGGCATATACCGGCAGCCGGGATAGAGGGAACTTGCGATATCTGGCTTTCGATATTCCGCTATATGCGCTCCGACGGCACAATTGACCACGTAGGGGGCTGGAATATCCCAATAGTGTTAAAGCCCGGACAGACCGCGACCGTCACTGCAAAAGCCTTCGCGGATTACATTAACGCCGGCACCAGGCCGTACCGGGCGACTGCCGCCGGCGGCAAGTTGAAAATAGTCTTTATTGTAAAATAAGTCAGTCGGGAGAATATGGGGAAGAAATTCATATTGATGTTGTTTATTCTGCTGGCGGCTGGATTGTCACAGGCGCGCGCTGCAGAATCGAAGCCCGTTTATAAATGGGTTTCCGCCAATGAGTATTATTTTCTCCTGCCCACCGGGCAGGATTTGTATTTACCGCGGAACGGCGATACCCTGAGCGTTAAGCCCTGGGGCTTCGGCTTCCGTGCGGTAGGGCATGAAAAGTTTTCTAAGACCGGGGCGCTGCAGTTCCAGAGCATCAAGGTGGACAACCCGAGCACAGGCAGAAACACTTTCTATCTCTGGGAACTTCTGGCCGGCATGGAGTACATAGCCCCGAAAGTCCAGGGAAAGCCTTTGCGCTTTACCGCCTCGGCCGTCGCCGACTTCGGATTGTCGGACACCACTTTCTTTGTCGCCCCGATTATTTCTGCAGGGCTGCTCTACGCAACCGAAGAATATTCCGCTACACCGACGGGCTTTACCTTTGATATTTATTACAGGCTTACCGATATCGATCTGGACAACGTGGGCGGCGGCGCCGGCACGCTTAAGCCGGCCCTGGGCTTCAAGGTCGGTTACATCTTCGAGGGCTTCTGGACGACCAAAGAGAAGAAAGCCGGACTTTAAAGTTGCCATGTTTGGAAGAATTAAAGACATCAATGCGCTAAAGCGGTTATCGTTGTTCTTGATATCCGGCGGTTTATTAATAAATCTAACGGGATGTTTCACCCCGGGCCTGACCGGAAGGTTAGCCGAATCCCTGCCGGTGGCGCTCCACTCCCAGGAGACTGCAAACTGGTGCTGGGCGGCCAGCGGCCAGATGGTTATGGCTTACCTCGGCCATAACGTTCCACAGTGTACCCAGGCCAATAACCGTTTCTACCGCTCAGACTGCTGTAACCTTGCGCTTTGTCCTTACCCTACCGCCCCAACGCATGATGCCAACGGGAACTGCGTAGGCTGCGCCTGCGGCGGCTGGCCGGAGTTCGATAAATACGGGTTTACCTTCAATAGAACCTCCGGCGCTGCGCTTACATGGAGCCAGTTGAAGCAGCAGCTCTCTGGCAAGAAGAAGCCGGTCGCCTTCTCCTGGGGATGGGTAGGCGGCGGCGGGCATATGATGGTCGCCAAGGGCTACCACACCTTGGATAAAACAGACTACGTGGAGATCTTCGACCCCTGGGCGCCGTGTTCCGGCGACGCACGGATAATCACTTACGACTTTTATAATGCCGCGGCCGCGGACCATACACACTGGAACGATTTCTATGATGTAACCTATGCGGGGGGCAGGTAATATGCGGCTCCTGCTGTCCCTGTTTATCGCCTTACTGCTGCCGGCCTCGCAGGCGCGCGCGCAGGCGGCGGCGCCTTTTGGTGAGATACAGCCCATAGCGCAAAAAGCCTTGAAGACCTTCAGCCGGCTTGTCACAAAGGAAAACTATAAACGGATGGGCTTTGAGGATCCGGAAGAAGTCCGCACGGCAACCCTCGGCGCTCCCCTGCAGGACTTTATCGTTCGGCTCGATAAGCTGAAGGACTACGCGCCGGGCGGCCGGCTGGATGAACTATTATCAGCGACCGACCAGGTAATTTACCCGGTGCTGGTAAAAGGCCAGGTGCGGTCCTCTATAACCGTCTCGAAGACTGGGGGGAGCTGGCAGGCTGTCTCATTCGGCGGGCCCAACTTCATGAAACTGATTTCAGGTACGCTGGCGGAAAACACAAAAGCGACAAGGCTTGATTCCTCAGCGTACCAGGTTGTTAGAATCCCGTCGGTGAATCTTTTATTCCTGGGCTTTCGTTTAAACAACGAACTTATGTTTGTGCCGGTCACGAACAACGCCCGGCTTAAATTCAGGGCTGGCGCCGGCATGAAAGCGGAAAATGTCTTTTCCGCGATCCTGCCCGAGGCCAAGGCGCACGACGGCCTGCCGAGGTAGCTGTGAAAAAGCCTAATAGCCACGCCGGAGGGAAAAATTAGGGGGAGCGGTCCCCCGGAAGCCCCTAAATAACCGCCAATAATCGGGCACTATATAGGCACGAATTCCGACCCCGAAAACACCCCCTGAAACAGGCTATCAGCCCGTTTCAGGCTTAAAAAGGCTGTCAAATAGCCGTATTTAGTTATATACTCAAAACTATGGCACTAACACTCGCGCAGCGCCTTAAAAAAGCCGGCATCCGCCACTACGACGAACTTATCCACGACCAAAAGAAAGACTGGCTGCTCAAGAACTTCAAGGCCGAAGGCGCCAGCCCCGCCTACCCCATCAATGTGTCCCGGCTCACGCGCAACCTGGTCTGGCAGATGAAAGAACGCGTCGCCGCCGGCGAGAAGGAATTCAACGAGCTGGTCCGCACCTACTGGTACATGTACGTAAAGTCCACCCTGGCCCGCGCCGGCGCGCTCTCGGCCAAGACCGACCAGTACAAGCAGCTCACCGAGAACATCGTCGCCATGGTGAAGGACTTCACCCTCATGTCCTATAAGGACATCGGTTTCCGCGACGAGAACGAGGCCAACAAGCGCGTCGGCGTCAATGCCAATGTGATCCCCTTCTCCGAGAAGCTCGGCCACTTCACCTACCTTGCCGACATAAGCAAACAGTACAACGTCTCAACCATCGCCCTGGGCGGCCAGCCCTCCGTGATGAATATCGAGTATTTCGTAGACGACATAAAGAAAGCCAAATCCGGCAAAGCCCTGGAAGACCGGCCGCCGCTGCTGCAGGCCGCAGCCGCCGGCCCGAAGTTCAACCTTAAGCGCTCCTTCTACCTCTACAGTATTGTGGACTTCGATCCCTCCGGCTGGATAATCCGGGACGCCTTCATAAATAACCTCAACCACTACAAGATTAAAAACACCAAGGTCTACGACCTGATTAACCCGGACATGCTGACCCCCGAGGAAATCATGCTGGCCCGCTACCCCATCCGCGCCGGCGCCGACATGGAAGCCAAAAATAAAAAGTGGCTCGCCGAAGTGGAAGCCCGGCATTACAAGAACCAGAAGTACCTGGTCGAGGATTTACCGAACGGCAAGAAGAAACTCTACGGCCTCGAAGCCGAGGCGATCTCCACCGCCCGCATCACCGAAAGGCTCAAGGAAGTCATGCTCCCCGTGATAGGCGGCAACGAGGCGGCCCTCAAGATCTACGAGATGAAGAACCTTAACCAGGCTATCAAGGACCTGATCATCTTCAAACTTACCCACCCCGAGACGGAGGCGACACATGGCCGCTAAAACAGGAATCATCAAGACCACTACGGTTAAGGCCTACTTTACCAAGGCCAAGAAGATGCGCACCCAGGCCGCGGCGATTACCAAACTTATCGCCGACTTCGATGTTGTGCTCGAAGCCGTCATAGTCGAAGCGGTCCGCCTGGCCAAAGCCGCCAAGCGCAACACGGTCATGAAGGTGGACGTTACCGCCGCGCTCGATAAGTACCTCAAGAAGACCGACCTCACCTGGGACCAGACCGCGGCCTCGGTCATAAAGCACAACCCCACTGACCTCGGGAAGATCTCCAAGAATATACTGGAATGGATCTCCGCGCAGGAGAACCCCAAGCGCAAGCGCAAATGACCAAGCCCCAGCTCGCCCGGGCAGCTGCCCGGGAGTTCTACCTCTCCCTGGCCGAAGCCGGCCGGCTCGTGGACTTTCTCTTCTCGGAGATAACCGGCAGCCTCCGGAAAGACGAGAGGGTCTACCTCAAGGATTTCGGCATCTTCATTAAAAAGACGCGCCCCGGCCGCCATGTCCGGCACCCCAGGACCGGCAAACTAATTTGGATACCGCCCCGGACGGACGTGGACTTCAACCCGGTCAAGGGCTTATTGAAAACCAAGCGGCGCTGAGCTCCCCGAATTTAACCCCCCGTATTTCCGCAGGCGCCGCAGCCTGCGGCTGCTTTGCCGGCGGAAATACATTTATCGCTGCTTCTGGCGAAATGGTTTTTTATCATGTAGGATATTTATACCGGGGCCGCGTCTACTCCTCCCTAACCCAAACCCCAACCCCCCCAAAAGGATATTCGCGGCCCCGTCCTTTTTTTGCCGGTGCACCTGATCCCCCAAAACGCGCTTATTGCCATTTTTGACAAAATGGCCTTTTAAATTCGCGCAAGAATGCCCCAGGATGGCGTTTCTCCGACGGCCCGGTGTGATTGTGCCCTCCGTTTTACGACGAGCACCAGGACGCGCTGATCCGAGGAAACGGCCCTAGCGGCCGCAGCTCCGCCTTTGCCTGGCGGCAAAGCCGGCACTGCTGCCTCGGGCCGCTCTTCACGAAGCGGAGGCCGGCCAGACCTGCGCAAACGGCGCAGGCCAAGCCGGCATCCTTAAACGACCAGGTAACGGCCATGCGCAGCCTGCGGCCGCGCCTTTCCCGCTGGCGGGGAAAGGCGCCGCCTCCGGCTGTTCGCCCCACCGCCGCGCCCTGCGGTCGCGGCGCCCGGCCGCAGCTGCGGCCCGGTTCGTGGGGCCGCATGGCCGCGCCTTATCAGTTAACAGTCGCAAACGGCGCTGAGCTCCCCAGGTTTACACCCCCATATAAACGGCTCCGGCGGCTCCTGGAGGCGCTTTCCCGGCTAAAACGACCCTTCCCCCTTAAAAGCCCTTTAAGCGCGTTTATCGCCATTTCTGGCGAAATGGCCTTTTAAATTCGCGCAAGAATGCGCCAGGACAGCGTTTTCCTGACGGGCCGGTGTGATTGTACCCCCTGTTTTACGACGAGCACCACGACGCGCTGATCCGAGGAAACGGCCCCTGCGGCCGCAGCTCCGCCTTTGCCTGGCGGCAAAGCCGGCACTGCGCCGCGGGCCGCTCTTCACGATAAGGTGGCCGGCCAGATCTGCGCAAACGGCGCAGACCAGGCCGGCATCCTTAAACAACCAGGTAACGGCCATGCGCGGCCGCCAGTCCAGCCTTGCGCCGCGAATGCGCCGGCAGCACTGGCGGCCGTTCGCCCCACCGCCGCGCCCTGCGGTCGCGGCGCCCGGCCGCTGCTGCGGCCCGGTTCGTGGGGCCGCATGGCCGCGCCTTATAACGACGCTCACAGCCCGGCGTTCCCTCGATAGTCTCGACGTTGCCGCCCAGCTCCCTCAGCTGCTCGACAAGGTAGACCGCGGCTTAACGCGAGTAAGTGCAAATTTGCCCCTACCGGCAAGCGGCAATACGCCGGGGAATCCGCCTGCTGGCGGACCGGGCAACACGGGCGGTTCCCCTGCGGCCAGCGCACCGCGCGCCGCCTTGCCTGGCCGGCCAGCCCGGCCGTGGCACGCCCGGCCAGGGGGGCCGGCCCAGCAAGGCGTCGTTCCCTCGCCGGCCGTATAGCGGCCGCACGCCCCGCCATAGGCGGGGCGGTACGCTCGGCGCGGTGCGCTGGCCGCAGGGGAACCGCCCTTTCCGATAATGCTTGCATTATCGTAAGTTGCCCTTTCCCCGGCGTATTGCTCGCCCTGCGCCCGCTCCGTTCCTGATAGATTTTAAGGAGGCGGGCGGGCTTGGGTTATACATAACATCGTTATGTTAACTTGCCGTCCGGGGCAAATTTGCACTTACTCGCGAGCGGAGTTCCTGATAAAAGTGGAGTTCCTTACGCGGCCCTTCGCAGGCGTGGCCCTGCCGGCCGGGCCGGCCAGGCCACGCCTGAACGCCCCACCGCCGCGCCCTTCGGTCGCGGCGCCCGGCCGCTGCTGCGGCCCGGTTCGTGGGGCTCTCAGGGCCGCAACAGCCCTGCCCCGCCCCTGCGCGGCCGCGCGCCCCCC
>Ga0074197_1001143_pt1 | contig 24450 bp, 21 predicted proteins | sample EPASupsiteSAE305_FD_64526 | JGI IMG/M metagenome (GOLD analysis project Ga0074197, IMG submission 64526) | Bioremediated contaminated groundwater microbial communities from EPA Superfund site, New Mexico - SAE3-05 reassembly with SPADES | ecosystem: Environmental > Aquatic > Deep subsurface >...
CTAGACTAAACCTTATGGCTTCCGGCCGCGTCAGCATGTAGAGCGGCAATGGCCGCCATCAAGGAGGAGTTATGAAGACCAAGATAATAATGACCGCCGCCCTCAGCCTGGTTTGGGCAGTTTTAATGACGGCCGCCGTGAGCGCCGAGGACGCGGTGAAAGAGCAGGACAAACTGCAGACCCAGGACCAGCTGAAGACCCAGGATAAACTGCAGACCCGCGAACAGCTTCGCCTGAAGGACGGCGAGAAGGCCGGAGAGGGAGAGAAGCTGCAGACCCGCGAGCAGCTGCGCCTCAAGGACGGCGAAGGCGCCGGTGAAGGCGAAAAGACGGAAGCCAAGGAACAGACCCGCACCCGCGAGATGAAGGGCGCGGACAACGCCAAGGGCAACGCCGTCAGGGAAATGACGGAGAACGCCGGCGATGAGAAGGCCCTGAAGAACGCCGAGAAGGCCAAGAAAGGCGAAGGCGAGCTCAAGCAGGAGCGCAAGCAGGAGAAGAAGCAGCTCCGCACCAAGGAGCATTCCTCCGGGGAGCGCGGCTCGCGCGGCGAGCGCCGCGGCAGCGGTTCCGGGGCCGGCAACGGCAAGCGCGGCAGATAAAGACGGTTAGATAAACTAAGTGCCGTCGCCCCTCTTTCAAGGGGGGCGGCGGCGTATTTACGGAGCGACCTATGAAATCACTGATATTCGCGGCTTTCTTCCTTACCTTCACGGCCTCCGCCGGCGCCTACACGGACGTGGGCGGGCGCTATACCGCCGGTCCCGACGGCTACGCGGGTGTGAACGCCTTCGCCGAATGGGGCGAAGACGATTATTACTTCCGGCCCTCGCTCAATACCTACAAGAGCGATCTCTCAGACCGGATGTCCACCTATTCCCTGGGGGCGGGGCTGGAGCGGGAGGCCTGGAGCGCCGGGGCGGAACTTTCGGTCACGCCCGAGACCAACGGCTACAAGAACACCGCCCTTTACGCCGACTTCACCTATAACCTCCTGCGCTCGCCGGCCGAGGACGCGGCGCTGCAGGATGCCACGCTGGGAGTTTTCGCCGGGATCACCATGCACGAGGACCTTTACGCCGCCTCCACCACTACGGTTTCTATCGGCCGGCGCGGAACCTCCAGCGTCACCCTCACCGACGCTTTCAAGCTGAACCAGACCGACTACGGTGTCAGCGCCGCCGTAAAGCTTTACGGCGTGCGCGCCAGCGGCCGCTTCACCAAAACGGCTTACAATAAGGATATTACCGATGAGGCCCGCGAACTGCCGCTCGACATAGGCGGCATAGGGACCAGCGGTTTCCCTGACACTGCCGTTTCCGCCCGGCTGCGCGTGCCCGGCCTGCCCGTGGTGCCGGAGGCCGGTTATACCCGCACCAATTACCTGCTGGACCAGCCTTCTTCCGAAAGTTTCACCTTGGGCCTGAGCGTTAAACTGTTCAAGGCCGAAATTTCAGCCGGCTGGGAAAACTTCAGTCCCGGCGGCGGCCTGGCCAAGAGCGATTACTGGTCGCTGGGCCTTACCCTGCCCTTCTAAACGGCTAAAACTGAAACTTTCCGCCCCCCGGCGCATCTAAATTATCCGGGCAGAAAAGCCGGAAAAAATTGGTATATTACTTTTGGCGCTCCAAGCGCCAGGAGGGGGAGAATAAAATGAAAAAACTGATAGTACTGCCGCTGCTCGCGGCAATGTTCGCTGCTCAGCCGTTGTTCGCGGAAAGCGTGCCGCTCATAGGCGACGACGCCCCGGCGTTCACCGCCGAAACTACCCAGGGACCGGTCAACTTCCCTGCGGACTACAAGGGCAAATGGGCCATCCTGTTCAGCCACCCGGCTGACTTCACGCCCGTCTGCACCACGGAGTTCATGACCTTCGCCAAGATGCTGCCGGAGTTCAAGGCCCTCAATACCGAGGTTATAGGGCTGTCCATAGACAGCATCTACAGCCACGTGGCCTGGCTGCGCACCATCAAGGAGAAGATAGAGTACAAGGGCATGAAGAACATCGAGGTCACGTTCCCGCTGATAGCGGACATAAAGATGGACATAGCCAAAAAATACGGCATGCTCCAGCCTAACGCCTCGGATACCAAGGCCGTGCGCGCCGTGTTCTTTGTGGACCCCGTAGGCAAGATCCGCGCCATGATCTATTACCCGCTCTCGGCGGGGCGCAACTTCGACGAGATCAAGCGCCTGCTGATAGCCATGCAGACCGCCGACAAGTACAAGATAGCCACGCCGGCCGACTGGCGCCCCGGCGACGAGGTGATAGTGCCTCCGCCCGGTTCCTGCGGCGGCGCCAAGGAGCGCGTGGAGAGCCAGACCTCCGGCGGCCACCACTGCTACGACTGGTTCATGTGCTTCAAGCCCCTGCCCAAGGACGAGCCCAAGAGCGACAAGAAGAATTAAGAGGCAGGCTGTAAAAGAAAGGCCCCGCAGCAGGCGGGGCCTTTTTCTTTTGCCTATTTAATAGAATAGATTGATGCCCGCCGTTCGCGACAATTCCCTGCTCTGGCGCAAGGCCGCCGTGATAGGCAGCCTCTGGGCCGCCTCCGAAATAGTGCTGGGCAGTTTCCTGCACAACAGCCGCGTCCCCTTTTCCGGCCGGCTGCTTACCGGCATAGGCGTGGCCGTGATGGTGGCCGGCCACCGGCTGTGGCCCGAGCGCGGTCTGCTGTGGCGCGCCGGGTTGGTCTGCGCCGCCATGAAGTCCGTATCGCCCAGCGCCGTACTGCTGAGCCCCATGGCGGCCATCTTCACCGAAGGGCTGCTGGCCGAACTCTCGGTGCGGCTGCTGGGCGGCAACCTGGCCGGCTACCTGCTCGCCGGCGGGCTCGCCATGAGCTGGGGGCTGATACACAAGGTGGGGCGCCTGCTGCTGCTTTACGGCTATGACGCGGTGGCGGCCTATGCCGGGGGGCTTGAGAAGATAATGGCCCTGCTGGGTTCGCGGGCCGGTGTCTGGGAAGCAGTGATAGCGCTGCTGGGTATTTATTTTTTAGCTGGCATGGCCGCCGCGCTGCTGGGCTTGCGGGCGGCGCGCCCGGGGCCCACAGTGGAGTGCCAGACTACTGACGGGGGGAAATATACATCCCGCGGCGCGGGGCCTGGATACAGTTCAGTTCCCGTCCTGATCCTGCACCTGCTCGCTCTGGCGGGGCTTATGGCTTCCGGGCGGCTGCCGTTGCCGGCCGCCGCGGCGATCTCGCTGGTTTACGGGCTCGCCTGCTCAGCTTTTTATTTCAGGGCCGGGCGGCTGCTGCGGCGCTGGGGAATGTGGGTGGGGGTGCTGGCGGTTTCCCTGGTGGCCGGCTGGCTGCTGGCCGATCCTGCCTCCGGGTTGAGAATGGCCGCGCGGGCGTTCGCGCTCACGTTGGGCTTTGCTGCCGTGGCCCAGGAACTGCTGAACCCGGAGGTGCGCCGGGTCCTGGAAAAACTGGCGGGCCCTGTCTTCTTTGAAACTTTAGAATACGCTTTCGGCTCGCTGCCTCAGGTTCTCTCGGCCCTGCCTTCCGGCCGGGACCTGCTGCTTAAGCCCGCCGCCTCGCTGCGCACGCTGCTCTTGCGCGCGCCCGCCATGCTTCAGGATTCCTTTAAGCCCAGCTTGCGGAAGGCCCAGATGGCGGGGCACCAGCCGGTAAAGGCCGACTGAAGCAGGTTCAGGCCAACGAACACCGTCAGCCAGACGAAATTCCCGTCCACGTAGAGCGTCAGCGTAACGCTCAACAGCACCATCACACCCGCCAGCAGCCTCAGCGCGTCGTTAAGTTTCATGTTATTCTCCGGTAGCTCCAAGTAATTCTTCGTCGGAATCGGCTTCGGGGGCGGGCCGCTCCGGGCGCAGCCTGTGTTCCTGGTCCTTGAAGGCCAGGTAGTACAGCACCGGCACCGCCACGCGGCTCAAGAGCGTGGCCGCTATCTGCCCGGCTATCAGCGAGATGGCCAGCCCCTGGAAGATGGGGTCGAACAGGATCACGCCCGCGCCCACTATTACCGCCAGCGCCGTGAGCAGCATGGGCCTGAAGCGCACCACGCCCGCCTCTATCACGGCCTCCCGCAACGGCATGCCCTCGCGCACCTTCAGGTTAATGAAGTCCACCAGGATGATGGAATTTCTCACCACTATGCCTGCCGAGGCTATGAAGCCTATCATGGACGTGGCGGTGAAGAACGCCCCCAGGCCCCAATGCGCCGGGATGATGCCTATGAGCGCCATGGGGATGGCGGCCATGATGATGACGGGGGTTATGAAGTCCTCGAACCAGGCCACCACCAGGATGTAGATGAGCACCAGCACCATGGCGAAGGCCAGGCCCAGGTCCCGGAACACCTCGTAGGTGATATGCCATTCGCCGTCCCACTTTATGGCCGTCTCGGCGGAGCTGGCCGGCTGGCGGGTGAAGTACTGGTTGATCCTGGCGCCGCGGGCCTTGGACAATTCGTCTATCTTCTTCTTCAGGTCCAGCACGGCGTACACCGGGCTCTCCGTGCCGCCGGCGATGTCGGCGGTAACGTAAGCCACGCGCTGCAGGTTCTTGTGGAAGATAGGCTGGTTCTCCAGGCCGGTCTCGGCCCGCACGAAGCTCGCCATGGGGATGGCGGTGCCGTTGGGCGAGAAGAACTTTATTTCCTTCAGCGTTTCCAGGCGGCGGCGCTTCTCGGGGGCCAGGCGCATCCGGATGTCCACGGCCTCGGCCTCCTCCTCCACGTGGGCCGAATCTATGTCGGCGCCGTTGAGCGACAGGGCGGCGGTCTGAACTATGTCGGCCGCGGCCACGCCGTTGAGGGTGGCCTTCTGGCGGTCCACCAGCAGGCGCGTCATGGGCTGGTCTTCGGGGATGTAGGAATCCACGTCCACTATGCCCTCGGTCCTCTTCAGCAGGTCCTTTATATCCTCGGCGAGGGCGCGCTGGTTCTTGGGATTGGGGTCGAACACTTCCACCAGCATGGTGGACATGACCGGCGGGCCCGGGGGCACTTCCGCCACCTGTACGCGGGCGCCGTAGCTGTCCGCTATCTTCTTCAGCGGGGCGCGCACGGCCAGGGCGATGTCGTGGCTCTGGCGCTTGCGGTCGTGCTTGTCGGACAGGTTCACCTGGATGTCCGCCTGGTAAGGCTCGCGGCGCAGGAAGTAATGGCGCACCAGGCCGTTGAAGTTGTACGGGGCGGAGGCGCCGGCGTAAACCTGCAGGTCGCGCACTTCGGGCACGCCGGCCAGGTAGGAGGCCATTTCCTTCGCCGCCCTTTCGGTGCGCTCTATGGAAGAGCTCTCCGGCATGTTGATGACCACCTGGAACTCGTTCTTGTTGTCGAAGGGCAGCGTCTTGAAGATGACCAGGCGGAAGGCCAGCATGGCCAGCACGGCCGCCAGCAGCCCGGCGGTGAACAGCAGGAACTTCTTGCCGTTGGCCGGGGTGTAAATGAGCTTCTTCATGAGGGCGCGGTAATTGCGGTCCAGGTAGCCTTCCTGGGCGTTATGGCAATGCTTGAGCGGCCAGCGCTGCACCACCTTGGCGTACAGCCACGGGGTGAAGGCGAAGGCCACGAACAGCGAGAACAGCATGGCCACCGAGGCGCCTATGGGGATGGGGCGCATGTACGGGCCCATCATGCCGCTCACAAAGGCCATGGGCAGGATGGAGGCGATGACCGTCCAGGTGGCGAGGATAGTGGGGTTGCCCACCTCGTCCACGGCGTTGAGGATATTGCGGAACAGCGAGTTCTTCTTATTGGCCGCGCAATGGCGGTTGATGTTCTCCACCACCACAATGGCGTCGTCCACCAAAATGCCTATGGAGAAGATAAGCGCGAACAGGGTGATGCGGTTGAGGGTGTAGCCGTAGAGGTAATACACCAGCATGGTGAGAGCCAGGGTTACTGGGATGGCCACCAGCACCACGGCGGCCTCGCGCAGGCCCAGGGTGAGCGCTATGAGCAGCGTCACCGAGAGCGTGGCCAGCAGCATGTGGTAGATGAGCTCGTCGGACTTGGCCTTGGCGGTCTCGCCGTAGTTGCGCGTAACGGTTACGTTAACGCCGTCGGGGATCTCATGGCCCTTCATCTTCTCCACCTTGGCCAGGATCTCGCGCGACACTTCGGTGGCGTTGGCGCCGCGGCGCTTGGCCACGGAGATGGTGACAGCGTCCTTGCCGCCGCTTATCTTCACCGGGGAGGCGGGGCCGGCCAGCATGGTGACGGAGCGTTCGTCCTCGTCGGGGCCGTCCTTGACGTCGGCTATCTCCGAGAGTTTCACGGGGTGCCCGTCGTAAACGCCCACTATGATGTTCCTGAGGTCTTCGGCGCTGCGTATGAAGGCGTCGGTTTCGGCCAGCAGGCGGGTGTCGCCGTTATTGTAGTGGCCGGAGGGCAGCGAGGCGTTGGACATCTTGATAACGCCGGCGAGCATGGGCGGGGTGAGGCGGTGCCGGGCCAGGGCGGCCGGGTCGAAATGCACTATGAACTGGCGCTTGTGGCCGCCTATGATGCGGGTCTCGGACACGTTGGCCACCGAGTTCAGCTCGGTCTGGATGCGGGCGGCGGCGCGGCGCAGGCTATAGCCGTCGCGGCCTTCGCCCCACAGGGTGAGGGCCAGCACGGGCACGTCGTCTATGGCGCGGAACTTTATTAGCGGCTCGCCGGCGGCCTTGGGGAACAGGTCCTTATTATCCAGCGTCTTGGTGTAGAGCAGGTTGGCGGCGTCTTCAGGCGAGGTGCCTACCTTGAAGCGCACGGTGAACATGGCGAAATTGGGATAGGCGATGGAATAGATGTATTCCACGCCGGGTATCTCCCAGATCTTGCGCTCGCCCACTTCCACCAGGTGTTTCTCGATTTCCTTCGGTGCGGCCCCGTAGAAAGGCACCATGACGTCGAACATGGGCACGTTGATCTGGGGCTCCTCTTCGCGCGGCAGCTTGAAGGTGGAAAAAACGCCCAGCAGGATGAAGGTGATGATGAGGATGGGGGTCAGGCGCGAGCCTATGAACCCGCCGGCCATGCGGCCCGCCATTCCGTATTTGTGTTCGGTGTTCTGCATGTTGGTTTCCTTTTACTTGGACAGCTTGGACGACATTTCCGCCACGGCGGCCGCGTCGAGCTTCTCGGCGGCCAGCAGCGCCTGGGCGTGGTAGAGGTTGAGCTTATAGAGGGTCTCATAGTAGCCGGCTTCGGCCTGCAGCACCGCGGCCTGGGCGCGCAGCACTTCCAGCACGCTCTGGCGGCCCTGGCGGTACAGCGGGCGGAACAGTTCCAGCGACTGCTTGGCTTTCTCCACGGTCTCTTTAGCCACCGGCAGGGACTCCCTGGCGGCGGCGAAATTAGTGAGCGAGTCCATCACTTCCACCGAGGCCTGGCGACGGGCTTCGTCCAGCCTGGCGGCGGCCATGGCCGCCTGCGCTTTGGCCGCGCTCTTGCGGGCGAAATAGCCGGGGTCGCCCAGCGGCAGGGTGAGGCGCAGTCCCAGCATGCGGTTGTCCCTGAACTCGCTGAGGCTTTCCGAATTGGTTTCCCAGGAGCCGAAGGCTTCCACGGTGGGCAGCACGGAATTCTCCTGCATGGCCAGGCCTGTCTTCTGCATCTCGGCGGCTTTCTCCAGGGCCTTCAGGTCCCGGCGGTTGGCGGCGGCGGCCAGCAGGGCGTCGCGGGTGCCGGAGGGGCAATCGGCTTCGGTCAGGGAGCCTTCGGCCGAGACCGGTGAGGCGGCCGGGTCCAGCCCCAGCGTGAGGGCCAGCTTCTGCCGCTCCAGCTCCAGGCCTTTGTCCCAATTCACTTTGTAGCCGCGCAGGGTGGAAAGAATGGCCTCCGCGCCGTAATAGTCCGACCCCAGCACCATGCCTTTGTCCTTGAGCATCTGGGCGGTCTTCAGTTCGGCCTCGGCCGCGCGCACGGTCTCCCCGGCCAGCTCGGCCAGGCGTTCGCGCAGCAGCACGGTAAGCCACTGGTAGGTGATCTTGAAGGTGACGCCCGCCTTGGCCCTTTCATAGCCGTGCTGGGCGGCTTCGGCGCCGAGTTTGCCCATCTTCACGGAGTTGCTCACGGCGAACCCAGTGAACAGCGGCACCCCGGCCTCTATGCCGGCCATGTAGTTGCGGGCCGGGTCGGGATCGTTGATGGTGGCCATGGAGGCCATGGAGAAGGTGCCCTGCTTCATGGCGGTGGCGAAAGCGTAAACCGGGTCGGTGCCGTCGGTGTACATGCCCTTGAGCTTGAAGCCGCCCAGTCTGGCCAGGCGCGCCTGGGAGAGGCCGGCCTTGGCGCCGGTAACGGCGGCCGCCTGCTCTTTAAGGATATTATCGGCCTTGAGGCCCTTTTCTACGGCTTCGCCAAGAGTAACCCCGGCAGTTGCCGGGGTTGCGGCGAACAGGATAAAAGCGGTCAGAACGTTCATCATTACTGCCTCCAGTGTTTTCCCTACATATATGAGATGCGCCAGGTGCCTAAAAGTTTCAGGCTAAACGGAAAAGCCCCGGAAACGTGGCTTTTTGCGGGTAAAAAGTGAGGCGCTAGGGGGCAGGCCAGGTGATGATCGCCTTGCGGGCCAGGGTGGTCTGTTTTATCACCCCGTTCCGGCCGGCCTTCATGAGCAGCGGCCCCAGCCAGCGGTAGTCGGGGCGGGCGCCGTTCACCCGCATGTTCACTTCCAGTTCGCGCAGGGTCTCGGCCGGGGTCAGGGCCTTGGTCCAGCTGTCGCGGATATAGCGCAGCTTGTATTTCCGTCCCAGGGCCTTAAGCGCCGGCAGTATTTTCTCCGCGCCGGCCGGCGCCCGGTAGGGCACGCCGTGGTGTTTGTAGACCTTTTCCAGCAGGGCGTTGCGGCGTACTCCGGCCCAGCCTATGAACACGCAGCGCTCGCGGGCCGCCAGCTCCATCTTTATAATATCCTCTTTAGTGCGCACGGCCGCGCTCATGCTCACCAGCGCCAGGTCGTAGCGCCCGGCCACACGCGCCGCGGGCAGTTTCCGCCAGTCCGCGAGCAGGCAGCGGGCGTTCTTTATCCCCCGCGCCCTTTTTTCGGCCCTGAAGACCTTCAGCATGGCGGCCGAAGAATCCACCCCGGTCACGCTTTTGGCCCTGGCCGCCAGCGGCAGGGCGTAGTTGCCGGTGCCGCAGCCTATGTCCAGCACCCGCCGGCCAGCGAACCCCGCCCCCAGGCTTTCGGCTATTTTAATGATCCGCCGGGTTTTTAAAAGCGTCTCCCGCTCGAAAGGCTGCGGGTAATTGGCGGCGCGGGCGTTCCAGTAGAACTTCTCGTTGGCGGGGGTGGCCTTCATATAAGGAATTATATTAAATGCCGGCTGTTGACTTGCCCCTCCCTATCTGACAGAATGAGAGCGGGGGAGAAAACAAAAACAGCGCGGAGCCGTAAATTCAATTCCGCGTCCGCGCGCCTTGCCTCTTGACATTGTCTAAATTTAGATGTAGTATAGATATATGGACAAGCATGTGGAACTTTTAAAGACCGGCGGCATCCGCCCCACGCTGCCCCGCCTCGCGGTGGCGGCCAAGTTCTTCGGCAACTTCAACCATCCTTCGGCCGAGGACGTTTGGGCGCTGGTGAAAGCCGCGTACCCGGGCGTGTCGCGCGCCACCGTGTACAACACGCTGGAACTGTTCGCGCAAAAGGGCCTGGCCCGCCGCCGGGCGCTCAAAGGCGGCCGCGCCGTGTACGACCCGGTGACCGAGCGGCACCACCACCTTGTGGACCAGGCCACGGGCCGCATCTACGACATCCCCTGGGCGGCGGTGCGCCTGCCGGGGAACATCGCTTTGCCGGATTTCGAGGTGGAAGATTACCACCTGGTGATCCTGGGAAGGAAGAAACGGGGAAAGTAAAGCTTAACGAAATATCAGGAGGAAACTACAATGGTACCTAACAAGAAAATGGAAGCGCTGTTGAACAAGCAGATGAACGCGGAGTTCTACAACTCGCACCTTTACCAGGCCATGGCCGGCTGGTTCGAGGGGCAGAACCTGCCCGGGTTCGCCAGCTGGATGGAGATCCAGGCCGGCGAGGAACGCGGCCACGCCATGAAGTTCTATAACCACCTCAAGGAGCGCCGCGGCGCTATCCTGGTGGGCGCCGTGCCGGCCGCTCCCGTAAAGTACAAGGGTGCGCTGGACGCCATCCAGGCCGCCTTCGACCACGAGGTCTTTGTGAGCCAGGAGATCAACAAGATGATGGAGACCGCCCTGGCCGAAAAGGACTTCGCCGCGGTGGAAATGCTCCGCTGGTTCGTGACCGAGCAGGTGGAGGAAGAGGCCAATGTGGACGCCATCCTGCAGCAGCTCAAGATGGTAGGCGAGTCCAAGGGCTCGCTGATGTACATAGACCGCCACGTAGGCAAGCGCAAGGCGGCGTAAGCCGGTCCGCGCGGCTTCGCGCTACAGCCGGGCCCCGGGGCATTCCCGCGGGCCCGGTCTTTTTTTGATTTGGTATAATTCTCATGTTCCGGCGGAGGAACCCGGTAAGAATCCGGGGCTGCCCCGCAACGGTGATGTCCGTCCCTGACGGAATTAGCCCGGTCTACCGCCTGAACTGTCGCAGCCTGCGAGGGACGGCCTTTTCCACCCTGTGGAGGAGCCGCCTTTTTGGCGCGGCAACTCTCGCGGGAGGAAAAATGAGATCAGTCATTGCTGCGTTCCTTATAGTTATCCCGGCCCTCTGTGTTCCACGGGCCCACTCACAACAGAACGGCGAGGTTTACCTCGCCATCAGTAAAACAGCCCTGAAGGCGCTGCCGAAGCCGGCTGACGCCGCGGAGGTTTACGCCGCCGGCTCGCCCGCCGGCCAGGCCGGCTCCGCGGCCGACCTGCTCGCCCCTGCCCTGCCGGCGCTGCTGCGGCGGGCCAACGGCGCCGGCGGCCTGGCCACGGCCGGGCTGCGCGGCTTCCAGGCCAAGCAGACGGCGGTTTTCTACGACGGCCTGCGTGTGCCGGCGGACCTTACCGGCACGGTGGACCTGTCCGCCCTGCCGGCGGCCGGCCTGGACCGGGTGGAGATCCTGCCGGGCGCGTGGTCTTCAGTGCAGGGAGCCGACGCCGAAGGCGGCCTGCTGAATTTCATCAGCCGCAAACCCGCCACCGGCGTTACCAGGGCGGACCTCGCTACCGGCCTGGCTTCCTACGGCGGCAACTCGGCGGCCGTCTCACTGCTCAACGGCGGGCGCTTCGCTAAAACTTCCTTTACGGCTTCAAGGGACGCCGCCGACGGCTTTCAGCGCAATTCGGCCTGGCGCAAGGAGTCCTTTGGCGGCCGGGCGGAAGTTCCCATGGGCGGCGGGTCCTTCTCGGTAAACCTGTTGAGGAATAATTCCAGCAACGGCGTGCCCGGCGGCACCCCGGTGCCGGTGGAGGACTGGAACGGCACCCGGGAGCGGGCCGCCAATTCGCTTACCGACCTGCAGCGCTCAAGCCTCGGCCTGGGCCAGGCTGCGCTCGAACTGCCCTTGGGCAACGGGGCGGGAGTGTCCCTTTCCGGCGGCTCCGGCGTGAACCGGCTTTTTTCCCACACCAGCTGGGGCGACGAACTGAGCCGCGTGCTCACGCACAACGCGCGTCTGGCCGTCTCTTTCTCCGGGCGGGGCGAGATCGGGGTGGAATACGACAAGAGCCTGCTCAAGTCCGACACCTACGGCGATCATTTCAGGCAGAACGCGGGCCTGTTCGCGCAGTGGGCGCTGGAGCCGGCCAAGGGGCTGAGCGTTATCCCGTCGTTGCGCTACGACCGCAACGTGGCCTACGCCCACCAGGCCAGCCCGCGCCTCGCAGTAGTCTACGCTCCGGACTATGTGTGGAAGTTCTCCGCCCAGGCCGGCCGGGCCTGGCAGGCGCCTACCTTCGCCGACCTCTATAACCCGTGGGTGCCCGCGGCCGACCGCTCTCCGGACCTGAAGCCGGAACATTCCTGGCAGACGCAGGCCGCCGCGGCCGGCAATTTCGCCTGCGGCGTCTGGGCGCGCCTGGCCGCCTACTACGCCGATGTGCGCGACCGCATAGCCCTGGACCCGGCCAAAAGCTGGGCGGCCTATAACCTGGACTCGGCTTTCAACCGGGGCGTGGAGGCGGGGCTGGGCTACAAGGGCACGGCCTTCAGTGCCGGGCTGGGCTACGCGCACAATGTCAGCAAGGGCCGGGGAGCAACTGGCGGCTACAAATCTCTCGCCTTCAGCCCCAGGCACCGCTTCACACTGGACGCCGGGCTGAAGACCGCCTGGTTCGACTTGAACTCCAAGGCCTATTACAGCGCGCGTCAGTACACGGCCGCGGACAGCGGCGGGCTCAAGCTGCCGGCTTATTTTACGGCCGACCTGTACCTCTCCCGGAAGTTCGACAGGTTCGAGGCTTTCGCCGGCGCGGAGAACGTGCTGGACGAACATTATGCCCAGACCGCCGACACTATTAACGGCTATTACCCGCTGCCCGGCCGTGTTTTCAGGTGCGGGCTCAGCGTCAGGTTCATCTAGGCTGTTGACCGGGCCCGCTTAAGCTGTTAGAATATAGTTATTGGCATATGCCAATAACCAGCCATGCCCAGGCCCTGTAAAAAAAGAAAGATCACCGCCCGCCCGCGCGCTTATTACTTTAAACCGCGCGCGGTGCCGCTGTGCGAACTGGAAGAGACGACCCTGCGCCTGGACGAGCTGCAGGCGCTGGAGCACGCCGACCTGGCCCGCAAGGACCAGCGGGCGGCCGCCGCCGCCATGAAGGTCTCCCGGCAGACCTTCGGCAACATACTCGCTTCCGCCCGGCGGAAGCTGGCCGACGCCGTGGTGAACGGCAAAGCCCTTAAGATAGAAGGCGGGCCCGAGGAACTGGCCCGGCCCCATTGCGGAGGAGAACATAAATGAACATCTGCATCCCCGTGGAGAACAACGACGGTCTGAAGTCCGTGGTTTACGGCCATTTCGGCAGCGCCCCTTTCTTCGCCATCTGCGAAGTGGAAAGCGGCAAGGTGGAATTCCTGGATAACGGCAACCAGCACCACGAGCATGGCCAGTGCAACCCGCTCGGCGCCATAGCCGGCAAGAGCGTTTCCGCCATCATAGTGGGCGGCATAGGCGCCCGCGCCCTGCAGCACCTCAACGCCGGCGGCATCAAGGCCTACCGCGCCCCCCAGGGCCCGCTGTCCCAGGCCATGGAAATGTTCAAGAAACAGCAGCTGCCTGAAATACTGCCCACCGACTGCTGCCAGGGGCATGGCTGCCATTGAGCTGCCGCCCGCCGGAGGAACAGCGCCCGCTTATGAATAATAGACTTAAAACCCTGGCCACAGCCGCGGCGCTGGCGGCGGTGGTGATAGCGGGCTCGCTGTTCTCCTCCCGGCTGTGGGGGGAGAAAGCGGGCAAGGCGGCGCTGGCCGGGCCGCTGGTGTATTCCCAGGGCATGACCGCGGCCCAGTTCGCCGCGGCCAATAACCTGCCGCCGGAAGTGGCCGCCGCGTCCTTCGGCAGCCGTGAGGGCGGTTTTCGCTACTACGACATGAACGCCCTGCCGCCCGACGGGCTGCGGGCCTCGGTGGAGCGCGAACTGGCGCTTTACAACGAGCGCGCCTCCAAGAACTGGCTGAAGATAATCCTGAAATTCGTCATGTGGGCCGCCTTCCTGCTCACGGTGTTCCCGCTGCTGCGCCGCGGCCTGGTGAAAGGCGCCTTGCGCAACTGGCTTTACCTCGCCGGCGTGCTTATCTTCGGCGTGGCCCTGGGCGCCGACCCCAGCCCCATGGGCACCGTAAAGGACGCCATAGTGCTCTACGGGCAAAGCGGCGCGGTGTTCCTGCCCCGCCTGAAAGCCCTCGGCATTTTCCTGCTGCTGGTGGTACTGGCCAACAAGTTCATCTGCTCCTGGGGCTGCCAGCTCGGCGTCCTGCAGGACCTGTACTTCCGGCTGGGCCGCAGCGCCGGACTGAAGCGCTGGCGGCTGCCTTTCGTGTTCACCAATACCGTGCGCGTGCTCTTCTTCATAGCGCTGATACTCGCGGCCATGATGGGCAGCGACATCATAGCCCCGGTAGACCCGTTCAAGATATACAGCCCGCTGGCACTCACCATCTGGGGCGCCGGGTTCGTGACCCTGCTGCTCGCGGCTTCCCTGTTGCTGTACCGGCCCTGGTGCCACCTGCTCTGCCCTTTCGGGCTGGTGGGCTGGCTCGCCGAAAAGATAAGCGTGTACAAGATAAAGGTGGACTACACTAAGTGCGTGGCCTGCGGAGCCTGTGAGCAGGCCTGCCCCTCCACGGTAATGGGGGCCATCCTGAAGCGCGACCGCGTGATACCGGACTGCTTCTCCTGCGGCGACTGCCTGGCCGCCTGCCCTTCCGGGGCCGTTTCGTTCTCCGCCGGCCGGCGCCAGAAACCGCCCGCGGATAAATTCAAAAATTCCCTCTGATAGTTCCGGCGCCCCGCCATGTAAAAGAAACGGCCGGCTCATTGAGCCGGCCGTTCTCTTTGGCGTTCGCGCGCTAGACCGCGGAGAGTTTTATTTCGGTGACCTTAACGCCTTCGGCTTCAGCCGCGGCGGCCAGGCCGGGTTCCTTGGTGAGGATTATGAACTGCCAGCCGGTGTTGCGGTGGAAGGCGGCCATGAGTTTAAGGGCCAGGGCTTGGCGCGCGGCGTCCAGCGTGAAGAAAGGCTCGTCGAACGCCAGCAGCGCTGGGGCCAGGCCTTCGGGCGTGAGGCGCGAGCGGTGCGCTATGGCCAGCCGCGCCGCCAGCATGAACAGGTCGCGCATGCCGGCTGAAAGGTTCCTGACCTGGCGCTTGATGCCGCCGGCGTCGGTCACGGCCGCGCCGTCGGCTTCGAACACCTTGAATTCGGCGTAGGCCTCTGGCAGCATGGCGCGCAGGGTGCCGGTAACTTCCTTGCCCAGCGTCTCAAAAGCTACGGCCGAACTTTCCGCCAGCGCGGTAAAGGCGGCGGCCGCCATGGTGTAGGCCTCGGCCTGCAGCTGCAGCTCGGCCAGTTCCGCCTTGTCGGCCGCCAGCTCGGTCTCCAGCAGGTTTATGCGCTCGGGCAGGCCGCCCAGGCGGGCGCCCGACACGGCGCGGGAGCGCTCTATTTCGGCGGTGAGGCGGTTCAGGTCTTTTTCCGCCTCGTGGGCTTTCTCCGCGAGGGCTGCCAGCTCGCGGCGCAGGCGGGGGAGTTCCACCTCGGCGCCCTGGGCGGGTTCCACGCCGCGCCGTTCCAGCTCGCCGTTCTCGGCGAACAGCTTGTCCTTGAAAGTTTCCTCGTCCTTGCAGCCGCTGCCGTCGGCCAAGGCGAGCACGCGCTGCTCCATGTCGCCGGCGCGGGCGGCCAGGCGCTTATAGTCGGCCACCTTGGCCTGGTATTCATCTTCGGTGGCGCAGCCGCGTCCCTTGAACCAGCTGTTGGCCTCGCGCGCGGCCTGCTCGGCGGCCTTGCGGCGCTCTTCGGCTGTCCTGGCGGCCGCCGTTACGTTGGCGTCCAATTCGCTCAGGCCGGCCAGTTTCTCCTCGTAGGAGGCGGAGACGGCCGCGCAGTCGGCCTGCGCCTTGGCCAGGAAGGCCCGCGCGCTCTCCAGGTCGGAAACCGGGAAAATTTCAGTGGAAACCGAAGCCCACTCCGTGGCCAGGCCGCCCAGGAAGGCGGTAACGTCTTCGGGCGTGTGGCCGGAGAGCCGCTCGGTTATGGAGAACCTGAAACCGGCCCAGCCTGCGGCGCCAGCTATGGCCAGGGCCGCCAGGTAACCCATTATGCTCCCCGAGAAAGCCACGAGCACGGCCAGCAGCGCGCCGCCGCCCCAGATGCTGAAACGCAGCTTCTTGTCCACGCCGGTAACCAGGCGTTCCGGTTCGGAGGCGAACTCCGCCACCCGGGAGGCGAGGCCCGCCGCGTAGGAGCTCTCGCTCCTGAGCTGGGTCTCGCGCGTGGCGAGCTGCTCCAGCGCCGCGTTGGCGGCCGTTACCGCGCCCTGCGCCGCGGCCAGGGCGGCCTCGCCGGCGGCCGCTGTCTTCTCGGCGTCCAGCTGGGTCTCTTTCAGCGCGCGGTAGGCGGCTATTTCGTTATTGGCGAAAGCTTTCAGGTCGGCGGCCGCGTCGCGCGCTTCTTTAAGTTCGCGCAGGGCCTTCAGCCCGGCCAGCACGGCCGCGCGCCGCCCGGCGGCGAAAAGTTTTTCCACCTCTTCGGTCTTGGCCTTTACGGCGGCGGCGGAGGTTTCGGCTTCGGCGGCCATGCGCACGCGCTCTTCTTCCAGGCGCACGGCCTGTTCGGCGCCGGCTAAAATGGCGTCGCGTTCGGCCTTGAGGGCGGTTGCGGCCTGCTCGCGGTCCTTTATGGCCTCGTGCAGGCGGCGGATATTGGCCTGCACCGAGTCCTTGCCGGCGGTTTCGGCCTTCTTGGTGAGTTCCTTGGCCAGGTGGGCCGGGTTCAGTCCGGAGTTCAGCAGGGCGTTCTCGGCGGCCTGCGCCCACGAGGAGGCCTTTCTGTTGTCGGGGTGGTGCACGCCCAACTGCCCGCCGCGTATGGCGAAGATCTCCATGAACTCATTGTCGCCGAAGGAGAGGGGGGCCTGGCCCTCCTCCCACACCAGTTCGGCCTTGCGCAGCGCGCCGTAGCGGCCGGCCAGGTTCTTCCACAGCGGCAGGCTCTCGTGGCGCGACTCCGCGCAGAGCGTGTCGAACAGCGCGTCGAAAACGGTGGTCTTGCCGGCCTCGTTGGGGCCGGAGATAACGGTGAAGGGCCCCAGGTCCAGGCGGGCCTTGCGGAATTTGCCGAAGTCGGGCAGGTCCAGGCGGCGTATCATTTGGCCTCCGTCAGGCGCTCGGCCAGCGCCTCCAGCCCGTACTGCCGCGCCAGCAGCCAGCGCCGGTAGTCCGCGCCCTGCGCGTCTTCCGGTTCCAGCTTGTCCAGCTCTTCCAGGAAAGCTTTGGTGAGCGTGTGCGAAGACAGGTCCGCGGCCACCACTGTCTCCAAGCGTACTTCGGCCCGGCGTGCTACGGAGCTGAGCTTGGCCCGCAGCGCCTCGGCCGTGGCCTTGGCGGCGTTCTCGTCTTCCACCACGCCGGCGAGTATAACTTTAAGCAGGTCCTGCCGGCCGGCCGCGGCGGCTACGCGCTCGCCCGCGCCCTGGTCCATGGCGCCTTGCAGGTCCAGCGGCAGGCGGTATTCCTTATAAAGGCCGGCGCTCTTGAGCTCCAGCGTATGAACGTCCATCTGGCCGCCGGTACGCACCACGCAGACGCGCCTGGGGCCGGCTTCGCGCGCATGCGCTCGCCACACCCGCGCCGAGCCCGGGTAGCAGGCCACGGCCCCGCCCAGCGCCTGCTGGCGTCCGGAGTGCACGTGGCCCAGCGCCGCGTAATCCACCTGGAACCGCGAGAAAATATCGTCGTCCATTACGCCGGCCTGGGCTTCGGTCTCTTCGTCCGGCCCGGTGTAGATGGTGGAGTTCAGCGCGTGCGCCACGGCCACGCGGGTAACGCCCGGTTTCTTGGCCGGCACGTTCCAGTCGCGGTAATCCTCGTAGGAGGCGGCGTGGGGGATGCAGAGGAATTCCAGCTCACCGGCCTCAATAAGCGTGAAAGGCCGCGCCGCCGCGAACACCAGCGGGTCCATATTGTAGGCGGTAAGGTCCACGGAAGCGCCGCGCCCCTCGTGGTTGCCCGGGATATAAATTATTTTGCAGCCGGCGGCCGCCAGCGGCGCGAAGCGCGCGCAGAACTCGGAGCGCAGTGCCTCGAAATCGGCGAAGGAATCGAACATGTCGCCGGCCAGCACCAGCGCGTCGGGCTTTTCGGCCTGGCAGAGGGCTATTATTTCGTCCAGCACGCCGTAGCAGTAGGGCAGCTGTTCGCCGTCCTCCAGGTGCAGGTCCGCCGCGTGTATTATCTTTGCCACTTTTCCTCCGCCCTTATTATATTTTTTATTTGCCGCCGCCGCACCTATAGTATAGAAGGCCTCCGCGACAACGTGCTGTCGCGGCCGGCCCGGGCTTTTCTACAATATAGGCGTGATGAAAATAATCTCCGCCTTCCTGCTCCCTTTACTGTTCGCGCTTAACGCCGCGGCCGCCTCGGTGGCGGTGTACCACACCAGCGACGCGCACGGCTGGTACTCGGCCCGCCCCGCCCTCTGGGACAAGGAAAATTCCACCCGCACTATTGGCGGCTTCGCCGCGCTGGCCGCCCTGCTGGAAAAGGACACCACGCCCTACCTGCTGCTGGACGCCGGCGACATGTGGCAGGGCACGCCAGAGGGCATCCTCACCAAAGGCCAGGCCAGCGTTACGCTCATGAACCAGCTGGGCTACGCCGCCGCCGTGCCCGGCAACCACGACTACGATTCCGGCGAGCCGGTGCTGCGGGCCATGATCTCCAGCGCGGCCTTCACCATGCTGGGCGCCAACGTGTACTACAAAGACGGACGCCAGGCCGATTACCTCAAGCCCTATAAGATCTTCGAACGCAATGGCCGCCGCATAGCCGTGCTGGGCCTGGCCGGCGCCCACACCGCCAACAACACCCTGCCTGCCCATGTGCGCCACCTGGATTTCCGCGACGAAGCGGCCACCGCCGCCGCCCTGCTGCCCGAGATAAAGAAAGAGAACCCCGAGGCCGTAATAGCGCTGGCGCACCTGGGGCTGGACGAAAATCTGTCGCTCAAGCGCCTGGACATTTCCACCTGGACCTTCACCGCGCCGCCGCCCGGCTCGCTTAACATAGCCCGCGCCGCCGCCGGCATAGACCTGCTGCTGGGCGGGCATAACCACACCGGCCTGCTCAAAGGCTGGCGCGACCCGGTAAGCGGCACCTGGTTCGGCGAAAGCAATTACGGCCTTTCCTACGTCACCCGCGCCCTGCTCACCTTTAACGACGCCACCGGCGAATTGGAGAACGTGGAAGTGCGGCTGGTGCCGCTGTGGATAGACGTGACGGGCGAAGCGCCGGCGGTGCTCAAGCCTGTGGCCGGCTTCAGCGCCGACGTGGAGCGCGAAATGGGCCAGACCGTGGGCGAAGCCGCCACCGACCTGGAATTCTCGGCCGAAGGCCTGGACTCCGGCCTGGGTAACCTATTCTGCGACCTCACCGTGCAGGCCGCCGGCACGGACCTGGCTTTCCACAATACCAAGGCCCTGCGCGCCCAGCTAAAAAAAGGCCCCGTGCGCCTGCGCGACCTGTACCAGGTAATGCCTTTCGACAACACCATAATCACCATGCGGCTCACAGGCGCGCAGGTGCGCCGCCTGCTCATGGACAACCTGCGCAACAGCGGGTCCGCCATACAGGTGGCCGGCGTGGAAGTGGCCTACCGCCCCGGCCCCGGCGACCGCCCCGCCTACTTGAGCGTAAAGCGCAACGGCCGCGAGATAAAAGACAAGGACGTTTTCACCGTAGCCACCAACAGCTACCTCGCCGGCGGGGGGAACAACGGCGAAGCCTTCGACGCCGGCCTGGACCGCGCGGACACCATGCTGCCCGCGCGCGAGCTGTTCATAAAAGCCTTCGGCGCCGGCCCCGTGAGCGCCCCCGCCACCGGCCGCATCAAAAGACTCAAGTAAGGAGAGAACATGTTCACTTTTATTTTTATCCTGGCCCTGCTGCTCTGGGGCGCCTACCTGTTTTACAAGTACCGCAAGACTTCGGACACGGCCTGGCTGAGGAGCCTCGGCAATTACGTGCTGTTCGTCACGGTGCCGGCTGGCCTGACGGCGGGCGCCAAGGCCATCATCTTCCCTGAACTCAACTGGACGGTATACGCGGTGGTGCTGGCCGGAACCCTGGCCGGCCTGGCCCTGAAGGCCGCCCATTACGAAGGCGACCGCAAGCTTATCCCGCTGCTCCACGTCGTAGTTTTCGCGGCCCTGCTCGCCTTCCTGATCTCCTCGCTTAACTATTTCCACGGGCCCATACTTGTGGCCCACTCGGTAAGAACGGTTACCGCCCTGGTGCCGGAAGCCGCCGAACGTATAGAGAACTTCACCCCCGAGCGCAAGGCCGAGACCGGCGCCCGCCTGGCGGCCCAGCTGGCCAGCCCCGACCGCTTCGCGCGCCTTGGCGCCCTGGTGCGCCTGCAGGCCATTCCCGAAGCCATCCCCGCCGCCTTGCCGGCCATGATCGCCGCCATCCCCACCTGCGACGAGGACGCCCTGGAGATACTTTTCGGCATGCTCCAGCGGCTGGGCCCTGCCGCGGCCGACGCCGCGCCCGCCGTGGAGGCCAGACTGGCCGGCCTCGCCGATAATTCCCGCGCCCGCTACCGCGCCGAAGACGCCCTCAAAGCCATCTCCGTTATCCCCGGCACCGCCTCCGGCCAATAAAGTCACTGGAGTCATTACCCAAAGGGCCCATGTTGCGCCTAGGGCGAAGGCCTCTTACAAGGCGGTATAAATACAACTAAAATGTTGTACCGGCCCTTGTAATCCCCCGAACAGGCGGGGGAGCATCCACCGCCCGGCCTTAACCGGGTGCACCAGGGGAAACGGAAGTCTTTCCGTTTCCCTGTTTTTATTTTTAGGGGAGAGCAAATGATAAAGAAAATTCTGACGACTCTGGCTGCCATTCTTGTGCTGGCCGCGGCCGGCTTGGGCGGATTCGCCTGGCATATCTATAAAAAAGACTTCGGGGTCCCCTACAAAGGCCGCGCCCGTCTGCATTATAACTGGAACTACTATTTTGCCGAACTTCCAAGGGATGAGGGAACTTTTAAAGGCAAGGAATTCTCATATAAATATCCAAGATTTTCCGAAAAAGATGAGTTAAGGGTTACTGGCGACGATAGTTACGAGCTTTCCGAAGACGGCCGCAGGTTTTTAAGCGTGCTTTTGGAGGAGAGGGTTCCGGGCCCGATAAGATCTGAGTTGAAAAAAAGTCTGGAAGCGGTAGGGGGTGTAAAGCCATCGGACGAGTTTATTGAATGGTTGTACTTTGACACTGGCCTTCCTCCACAAAAAAGAGACAGGAATCACTATTCCAGACTTTTCGATGTTAGTGCTGAAAAAATGGGTTTTAAACGCGGAGGTGAGGGTTTGCGTGTTTTGTTTCGGAGCAAGACAAGCGATTTGCCTCATATGGTGTTTATCGCCGGGGTCACCCCGGGAGGCCAAGTATTCAGGAGTAGAATCTGCTGGGAACTTAATATGTCGGAGCAGTCATATCGTGCCGCGTTCCTCGATCCCTCCAGCACTTTCGGTTACAACGTCGGTCCGGAGCAGGATGCTCAGAGCGCATATTTTTTAAACAGATTCCTGGAAACCCTGGAATTTAAAAGGTAAGGATGGGACATGAATACTCGAGTTTTGTTTAGTGGCGTTGCGGCTTTATTTAATTTCCCGCTTGCCGCATATGGTGTTTGCGGCGGTCCGACTTATGATGCGCTCTCTGCTGCGGCAGCTGCTAAGGATTTCCCCATGGTTTTTGATGGAGCGGGATCCGAATCGGTTTTGCCCAGCTATGAAGTGAGTTCCACTCTAAATTTTTTGCCTGCAGATAATCGCCTTGGGCCCGGCTTAAAGCTTGGAGGTAATATCGTTCCAGTGCCGGCAGTTTTAGAGAGTGAAGATGCTTTAAAAAATGACCGCGTAAACAATGGGCTCGCTCTGGATCCGGGAACGGAAAAACCTGCGGTAGATAAGGCGATAAAGAAACTCGCATCTGTAAAATCAGGAAAGGATTTGGCTGATTTCCTGGAATCTGAAGGGGTGGTTTTGGAATGGAAAATACTTGGAGATACGGCCTCAATGCCAAACTATCTGGAGGTGTGTAACCCGGAAGTGTGCGGTGATAGAAAAGTCATATATTTGAACAGCCTTAAGACCAGTATTAGAGACTATAAGTCATTGCTTCTGAATCCCAACCCGACTTTCCTTGCTGTTCAATTGGCTCATGAGCTTACCCATCTTTCCGATTTGAAGTCTCTTGGGGCGGTCGTAGAGCACGGCACGCAGGCTCAGTTTTTTCTGGAACTTAACGGGATTTCCGCGGGGGTGTATGTTTACCACCAGTTGTTGATAGCCGGAGTTGCTCCAAAACCTAATTCTCCGGAAGAAACTTATGAGTTGCAAACTCTTCGCCTTTATGTGGCAATACGGGATTATGTCAATGGAGGAAGTTATCCGGATTATCGGGAGTTTGATAAGATCGGTGGGCCGCCCGCTTTTGGGCAATATGTTAATGCTGTAACCGATATGCCCAGAAAGGGGAGTATGTCTCTTTCCGGGGTGGCGGAGGCTTTGTATGGGTTTCCTAAAAAGTTTGAAGTGCTTCAAAAGCCGCCTTTTTCAGCATCCAGTGAGGAAAAAACCGCATATAAACAGGCTAAGAAGATAAAGAGATCCCTGGACCTCTCGACCGCCACCTATATCAAATGGCGCAAAGCCACCACCGGAATTCCGACTCCTCCGCCCCAAGAGCATGCCCCGTGGTATCATCCTCCTGCAGGCGACGATGATGGAGGGGGGGACAATGGCGGTGGCACCGATGACGGTACGGGGACAGATGTTCCCCCGTGGATCCCAGGGCAGGGAAATGGGGCAACTTGGGGCGAAGAGTAAAAGTTTTTATATAAGGCCCATAGGGCCCACACCGAACGGGGGCAAATGCCCCCGTTTTTTTGGGCCTTTTGCCTCTATTTGGGTTTCGCTATCATTCGTATCATTTACTTATGATAAAGACCCTTTTAGCCCTTATTATCTTCGCCGCGCCGGCCGCCGCGCAACTGCAGGAGGTAAATAACCTCCGCCTCAACTTCGACATGGCCCCCGTAAGCGCGGAAGAAGCCGCCCGGCTGGACGCCGCCCTGCCCAAAGCCAACCCCGTGCAGACGCCCCTGGGCCCGGAGTACAACAACCCCAAGAAGATCTCGGACGAACTCGCCCAGCTCATTAACGACCACCCCAAGACCATGGAAATGGTGGAGCACCGCGTAATACAGCTGCTGGCCCACGCCCACGCCAAGGGCATGCTGGTGCCCGCCCTGGAGATGATGCTGCGCAACCCCATGGTGCAGAAGTTCCTGCCGCCGCTGCCGCCCAACAAGCGCGAAGACTACATAAAGAAATTTCCCCGCATGATAGCCGCCCAGCTGGAGAACTCCGGCGAAGTGCCCGGCAAGCCCGGCGCCGAGGGCTGGGACAAGATGAGCGAGCGCCACACCGCCATAATGAAGTCCTCGCGCTATAAGGCCACCGCCAAGGCCCCGTCGCTCATGAGCAACTCCGGCTACCTGGCCGAAGTGGAAGCCATGTGCGGCACCAAGTTCAAGTCCGGCCACGCCGTGACCCCGCTCATTGACGGCCCCGCCTCCTTCGGCATGCGCGAAAAGCTCATGCGCGAGGCCAAGAAGAGCATAATGCTCATGACCTGGGGCTACTACGACGACGTCACCGGCAAGGCCACCCGCGACCTGCTCATAGCCAAGAAGAAAGAAGGCCTGGACGTTAAGGTGATGGTAGACGGCAACATCTCCAATTTCCTCGGCATGGAATCCCTGAAGATCCTGGAAGACGCCGGCGTGCCCGTGGGCCGCTTCACCGACCAGGCCCGCCCCTACGACGGCATGCACTCCAAGCTGCTCATAGTGGACGGCGAGCATGCCATAGCCGGCGGCATGAACATAGGCGACAAGTACTCGCACATGAACCCCTCTGCCCACAAATGGCGCGACACGGACGTGCTCTTCTCCGGCCCTTCCGCCACTGACGCGTACAATATCTTCGGCTATACCTGGAACCTGGTGGCCCGCAGCCAGGGGCACTCGCTCATGTACGTGGGCGCCCCCGCCGCCAGCGCCGGCAACGTGCAGGCCGCCCTGGTGTACCAGCGCGGCGACCAGGAGCCCGCCATTTACCTCTCCATCCTCAAGGCCATCTACGGCGCCACCGCGAGCATCAACATAGAGAACGCCTACTTCGTGCTCATTCCGTCGCTCAAGACCGCCCTTACCGAAGCCATCGCCCGCGGCGTGCAGGTGACCATTCTCAGCAACTCCGCCCAGAGCAACAACGAGCCCATTCTCACCGCCCCCATAATGGAAAGCCTCGCCGAAATGGCCGAAGCCGGCGCCAACGTGTACGTGAAGAACGGCGAAACCCTGCACAGCAAGTTCCTCACGGTGGACGGCGTGTTCGCCACGGTGGGTTCCTACAACTTCCACCCCAAGAGCATCCGCCACGAGCGCGAAGTGAACCTGCACGTGCTGGACCGCCAGTTCACCTCCAAAATGGAGGCCACTTTCCAGAACGACCTGCGCTCCGCCACCCGCGTAACCGGCGCCGCCCAGCTCGGCGTGGCCCCCAACCCCTTAAGCTTCCTTACCCGCCGCTACATGTTCGACCAGCTGTAAGCGGGGCCCGCGAGAAAGGGGTATCCGGCCCCGCCACCTGTCAAATCAATTAAGGATGTTACCCAAGGGGTAGCCCGCAGGCCAGACCTCCTTTAGGTTTATTTTATTGCTACCAAGTCTGCAGCGCGCTCTCGCGACTAACCATCTTTTCATACACGT
>Ga0074197_1001144_pt1 | contig 24448 bp, 16 predicted proteins | sample EPASupsiteSAE305_FD_64526 | JGI IMG/M metagenome (GOLD analysis project Ga0074197, IMG submission 64526) | Bioremediated contaminated groundwater microbial communities from EPA Superfund site, New Mexico - SAE3-05 reassembly with SPADES | ecosystem: Environmental > Aquatic > Deep subsurface >...
GAAAAATCGCAGGTGTAGACCTCGGCGGTCGCGCTGCCCTCGTTCAGATTGACCGTGACCGTGAACTCCCTTTGCTTGAGCACCTCGGTGGCGGCGGCCTCCCGTTCCGGACTCAGCGCCAGGCCGTTCTCCACCAGGGTGACCGCATCGAAACTGATCGAGACGCGTTCCTGGTCGAAGCTGCATTCCGATCGCCCCAGGGCGGCGATGATCCGGCCCCAGTTGGCGTCCTCCCCGAAGAAGGCGGTCTTCACCAGGGCGGAGTTGGCGATGGTCTGGGCTGCATCGATCGCCTCGCCCTCATCCCGGGCGCCGGTGATCCGGATGGTCACCATCTTGGTGGCCCCTTCGCCGTCGGCGACGATTTTCAAGGCAAGTTCCTTGAACACCCCGTGCAAGGCCTTGCCGAAGATCTCGGCGGCCTCCGGACTGTCCTCGTCGATCCAGGTATTGCCGGCAGCGCCATTGGCCATCACCAGCACCATGTCATTGGTGGAGGTATCACCGTCAACGGTGATCCGGTTGAAAGTCGTATCCACCCCGGATTTGACCAGCCGATTGAGCACCGGAAAGACGATCTGGGCATCGGTCACCACAAAGCAGAGCATGGTAGCCATGTCAGGCATAATCATCCCCGATCCCTTGGCGACCCCGAGCAGGGAAATCTCAACGCCGTTGACCGATACCGTGGCCGTGGCTATCTTCGGGACGGTATCGGTGGTCATCATGGCTTGAGCCAGTTGATCAAAGCCGTCGGCGGATAATTTGGCGGTAAGCGCCGGCATGGATTTGGCGAATGGCTCCGTATCCAAGGGCTGACCGATAACCCCGGTCGAGGCCACCTGAACCAGTGATTCCTCGATATCCAGAGCCCTTGCCGCCATGGCGCTGGTGGCCACGGCCACTTCCATCCCGTTTTTTCCGGTGCAGGCATTGGCGTTGCCGCTGTTGATCAAAACAGCCTGCGCCATCCCGGAACGCAACCGTTCCATATCCAAAAGGATCGGGGCAGCCTTGACCTTATTGGTAGTGAAGGCCCCGGCGGTGACCGCCGGTACTCGGGAATAAATCAGCCCCAGATCGAGCCGGTCAGCATACCGTATCCCGGCCTGGATCGCGGCGGCCGAAAAACCTTTAACCTGCATAGAATATCCTGTAGTTCATTGAAGTTACCGGAACGAAATCATTTGCCGTATTCTACCAGATACCGGGCAAAAGGAAAGAGCGAAGATAACCGCCGAATGGTTATTTCCCTTGACCATTTATAGAGTTATATGACATTTTATATGTTTAGCTGAACGTTCCTTCAAAACTGCAGCAGGTCCAGCCCATTGACAATGCTCTTCCACAGACCCTCAACCAATCGAAGTCCGATGGCCTCCGCCCTCCCCCTTGGACTCAGCAGGCGTGGCTCCTGACAACGCATGGATGCCTTTGCCTGGGGTTTGACCTCCTCCCTGTTTTTCGCCGACCTCGCCATCCGTATCGGCTTTTCCCTGCGGGTAATCATGCGCAAACGAGCCCCCAGCGTTTCTTTTGCCTGGCTGGTGGTCATCCTGCTCATCCCCTTTGGCGGCGCCGTCATCTATCTGTTGTTCGGTGAAAACAGATTGGGCGAGCGTCGGGCCGGCCGACTGCTCAAAGACCGGTCGATCATTAAGGAATGGTCCGGCTCGCTCCGCAGCAAACCGAGCATCAACTGGGAAACGGTCAACCCGGAGTGCATCCCGCTTGACCGGCAGATCATCGCCACCACCGGCATCCCGACCATGCCCGGCAACGAACTCGAACTGATCGAGGCGGCCGATATCTTTTTCCATCGCCTGATCGGCGATATCCGCGGGGCGCGCACCAGTTGCTATCTCGAATTTTATATCTTGAGCGAGGGCGGCCTGGCCGATGAATTGATCAACGCCTTGATAGAAGCGCGCCGGAAAGAGGTTGTCTGCCGCGTTTTGGTTGACAGCATCGGTTCGAAGCAGTTTCTGCGCAGCCCGACAGCCGCAAGGATGCGGCAAGCCGGTATCGAGCTGGTGGAAGCCCTGCCGGCAGGTATCATCCGGGCCTTGTTTGTCCGCATCGATTTGCGCAATCACCGGAAGATCGCCCTCATTGACGGCGAAATCGCCTATACCGGCAGCCAGAACCTGGTTGATCCCCGTTACTTTCGGCAATTGGAAGGATTCGGCGAATGGGTGGATGCGATGGTCAGGATTACCGGGCCAGTGGTGGAACTGCTGACCGCGAGCTTTATCTTTGACTGGCTTCTGGAAAAAAAACAACGGCTGACGGATTACAGCGGGACCTCGGATATCCATCCGGTGGCTCCGGTGGGCAAGGCACTGGTGCAACTGGCCCCATCCGGCCCCGGTTACGGAGAAGACACCGTCCATAACCTGCTCTTGACCACTATCTATGCAGCCCGCAGGGAACTGATTCTCACCACCCCGTACTTCGTCCCGGACAACGCCATCCTGGCGGCCCTCAAATCGGCGGCACAGCGTGGGGTTGCGGTCACGGTCATTGTCCCCGAAAAAAACGATTCGCGTCTGGTCCATTACGCCAGCCGGGCGCGTTACGACGCCCTGGCCTCGGCCGGGGTGCGGATCATGAACTTTTCCGGTGGGTTGCTCCATACCAAGACCATCACAATCGACAGCGATTTCTGCCTCTTTGGTTCGGTCAATCTCGACATGCGCAGTTTCTGGCTCAATTTCGAGATGACCCTTTGTATCTATGACAAAGAATTCACCTGCCGGATCAGGGAACTGCAACAACGCTATCTGATGATGGCAACTCAGCATGATAACGAAACATTTCAGTCCCGTTCCTATGGCCAGCGATTCCTGGAAAACATTGCCCTGCTGGTGGGGCCGCTTCTTTAGACCTTGAAGCCCAAATAATGTCTTGCCGGAGCCGTTACCTGCTGTAACGACCGACAATTTTTCCATTTCCGGTCCCTGCGCCGCAACTCTACCGTAATCCGACTTCCATGAAAATCCTCCTGCTCAGCGACATCCACGGAAATTATCCTGCCCTTGAGGCCGTCAGCCGCCAGGCCCAGGCAATCGCCTGCGAACAGATTTTCAACTGCGGCGACACCACCGTGTATGCCCCCTTTCCCAATGAAACCATTGACTGGCTTCGTCAGCAAAAGGCCTTCACCATCCGGGGCAACACCGACGACAAGATTATAAAACTGCTCAAGGGCAAAACATTCAAAAAACCATCCAATCCGGAAAAACGGATCATGTACACCAGTACCGCAACCCTGCTTTCCGCGAAAAACATCGAGTTTCTCCTGGAACTGAAAAAGAAGAAAATCCTCCGCCTCAGCCAGATCTTTGTCGGCCTTTTTCACGGCAGCCCGGCCGATCATGAAGAATTTCTCTTTGCCGACACGCCGTGGACCCGTTTCAAGGAACTGGCCAAGGAAACCTCCTGCCAGGTGGTGATCACCGGCCACTCCCACTCTCCCTATCACAAGTATGTGGACGGGGTCCATTTCATCAATCCGGGTTCGGTCGGCAGGATGTTCGACGGCAGGCCCGAGGCCTCCTATGCCATCCTCGAATTGACGCCGGGAAGCATCACAGTCACCCATTACCGCTGCCCCTACGATGTCGAGGCGGTCGTCAGGGCATTGCAGCAGCACCAACTCCCCAGCATCTACGGAGAGATGTTCCGCACCGCGACAAAACGTAATTAAAAAAACGGGTTCCAAAGCGTGAAAGGCGACGTGTTGACTCGAGACCGGACACTGACCAGCTCTCGGGCCAAATTGTTGCCCACGCCGTACCCCCTCTCTTGCCAATCAACCGTTCATGGCTAAATCTGAGATTGATAAATTTCATATCCACTATTTCTTCAATATCCACCTATTGTTTTCTTCTGTTTCATCTGTTTAGTTTACATTCAATTCCAAGAAGCTTTCTGAATAGGAGACGGCGCGGAATTGCGGCACGACACCTTGCCGAATGATCGTTTTGATGGTTCGGTGCAGTACCCCAGAGCCCCGAACTGCGGGGCAACATCCAACCTTGAATGTTCGCACAACGAAAAAAGGAGTAGTCACAATGGCTGAAGGAACGGTAAAATGGTTTAACGATTCGAAGGGATTTGGTTTTATTGAGCAGGACGGCGGCAAGGATGTGTTTGTCCATCATTCCGCTATCCAGGCAAACGGGTTTAAATCTCTCCAGGAGGGAGAGCGTGTGAGCTTCACGGTGGTGGATGGTGCAAAGGGCCCGGCAGCGGCAAATGTCGTCAAGAAATGAGCAAATAACCGGCAGGAAGGTTAATCGAAGCCTGCCATCCCTTCGACGGTAAGGTTCTGTCGTCAATCCACAACCTGTACTGAACCGGCAGACCCCGATAGCCTTTCATTCCGGGATTCGACGGTTGAGCCCCTCAGATGAAGCCTGTGCCCTGCTGAGCAAAGCAGGGCACGGTTCCCGCATCCTCTTCAGCAGCCAGGCGCAGAGTCGGAACATTTTATTTCAGAGCAAATGGCGCAAATTACCTGATGGGCCCCGGCCATGGTTGATTCGAATCGCACCTATGAACTACCGGTTTTAGCGGTAAAAAATACGGTTGTTTTTCCTTATGTCATCATTCCGTATATCACGGACCTCCCGCAATCAATAGCCGCTATCGATCATGCCCTGAGCAGGGAGGATAAAACGCTGGCTATTTTTGCCCAGCGTGATCCGCAGAGCAACAACCCCGGACCCCATGATCTCTATTCCGTTGGCACCTCGGGAGTTGTCCGTCTGTTTGCCCGTTCGGACTCCGCGGTTCAAGTCTTTCTCCAGGGCGTGGAGCGGATCGAGATAGCTGAAATTGTCTCAAGGGATGCGTTTCTCATGGCTCGAGTCCGCAGCATTGCGATGATCGAGGAGCAAGGCATTGAAACGGAGGCAATGGAAAGAGAAATTCTGGGCATGGCCAAAAAATACCTCGCCCTCGCCCAGCCGAATCTTAATGTCAATATCCCCCAGGTCGTGCCGCCCGGGGAAGACTTCCGGCAAATCATGTATCCGCTGGGGCAAATGCTGGCCCTGCCCGTGGAGCGCAGCCAGGCTTTGCTCGAGGCATCGAGTCTCACCGCAGCCATGCATCTCCTTGAAGAACACTTGCATCACGAGATCCAGATTCTGGAGGTGCGAAAAACGATCTCTGAAAAAGCCCAGTCAAAAATTTCAAAAAATCAGCGGGAATACATCCTCCGCGAACAGCTGGAAGCCATCCAGAAGGAGTTGGGCGAATCGAATCCGGCTGAAATCGAATTTACCCAGCTGCAGAAAAAATTTGAAGCCTGCAAACTGCCCGCTGCCCTCCATGATGAGGTAGAAAAAGAGCTCCACCGGTTGCAGCAGATTCCCACCATGTCCCCCGAATACCAGGTCTCCCGCTCACACATGGAACTCGTGCTCGATCTCCCCTGGGATGCCGCCACCGAAGATAATCTGGACCTGCACAATGCCAGGAAAGTGCTGGACGAGGATCACTTTGGCCTGCAAGACATCAAGGAGCGGATCATTGAACAATTGGCGGTAATGAAGCTCAACCCCAGCGCGAAATCGCCGATTCTCTGTTTTGTCGGTCCTCCCGGAGTGGGAAAGACATCTCTGGGCCAGTCCATAGCCAGGTCGCTGGGCAGGAAATTCGAACGATTCAGCCTGGGGGGGATGTCGGATGAAGCGGAGCTGAGGGGGCATCGACGCACCTATATCGGGGCCATGCCGGGGCGGATTATCCAGGCCTTACGGCGTACCGGAGTGCGCAATCCGTTGGTGATGCTTGATGAAATCGACAAGCTGGGCAGGGATTTCCGGGGCGATCCCGCCGCCGCGCTGATGGAAATTCTCGATCCGGCCCAGAATTGCACCTTCCGTGACAATTACCTCGATCTGCCGTTCGATCTTTCCCGCGTTTTTTTTATTGTCACCGCCAATACCGTGGACACCATCCCCAAGCCCCTGCTGGACCGGATGGAGACCCTGCACCTTTCCGGCTACGGGGAAGAGGAGAAAAAACAGATCGCGATTCAGTACCTGATCCCCCGACAGCGGTCAGAGGCGGGATTGACGGCGGAGCAGTTTCACCTTCCCGAAGACACCCTGGTCGGGATCATTCATCGCTATACCAGGGAGGCGGGCGTCCGGGAACTGGAAAGAATGATCGGCAAACTCGCCCGCAAGGTGGCGATACGTTTTGCCGAAGAGGTTACCGACCCGGTTACGATCAACCAGAATGATCTGGCTGAAATGCTGGGACCGGAGCGTTTTTTTATCGAAAAACTGCGCCAGACCCTGCCGCCGGGAGTGGCTACCGGTCTGGCCTGGACGGAATCGGGCGGCGACGTGCTCTACGTCGAGGCCATCAATCTGGCCCACGAAAAAACCATCACCCTCACCGGCCATCTCGGGGAAGTGATGAAGGAATCGGCCATGGCGGCGAGCAGTTATCTCCATTCCCAAAGCAGGCTGTTCCATCTTGAAATCCCGCCGGGAGCCGTTCATATCCATGTCCCGGCCGGCGCCATCCCCAAGGACGGGCCCTCTGCCGGCCTGACCATGGTCGCCGCCCTGGCGTCGCTCTACAGCGGGCTGCCGACCCGAAGCGATAGCGCCATGACCGGCGAGATCACCCTCAGCGGGCTGGTCTTGCCGGTGGGCGGCATCAAGGAAAAGGTGCTGGCGGCGAGACGGTCCGCCATTCACCGGATTGTCCTTCCCGCTGAAAACAGGAAAGACCTTCAGGGATTGCCCGATTATGTCCTTACGGCCATGGAGTTCGTCTTTGTCAACAGCATCGCCGAGGCCCTGGCCGCGGTCATCCCCGGATTGACTGAGGAATGACTCGCACATAAGACAGCAACTCGATTATTCCGCTTTCAACGTACAGCTGTTAACCGTCTGGTTTGGGGTCTTGATTTCTTAATTCGACCGGACTGCTCCTGTCTTTGAGAAGAACTGTTTTCGGGCAGTGATGGACGTCCGGTCAAATCAGAGCAGTGAAAAAAAACATACCAGTCATCCCGTTGCCCAGTCCGTGTTTCCTGAAGTATACGAACCCGGCTGACTCCATCGACTGTTGATCCCTTCAATGTATTTTTTTTAAAAAGAATTTTATCCCGCCAATCGGCAAGATGGGCACTGGCCGTCGCAACCAAATGGATGCCGCACATTGCCAATATAAACAGAGTGAAAACCTGGATAGATTCCATCGCTCACCTCCTCGGTGGGGAGAGATCGATCGATCTCTCCCTGTTTTTTAAAACACCGCACACCTCCAGCCGCCAAAAAATCCCCTATAAGCGGCGGAAAACAACAAAGGGAAAAGCTTACACCAAATAGCGTACCCCATTGTTGCCTAATTTTTTCACAACCAAAATCGGCCGGGAAGAAAGCGCCGCGACCCGCTCAACTACACTCCCCACAAGGATCCTTGCAAAAGCGGTGCTCCCATAGGAACCTAATACTATCAACTGGATATCATGTTCCTCGCTATACCTGTCAATGATCTCGTAAGGCGAGCCTTCGCGAAGCTCCGTCACCATGGGAACCCCCAGTTTCCCTCCTTGATCGGCCAATATTTTTAAAGAGGTAAACCCCTTACCCCGTGCCTCATCAAGGACGCCATACAAGAGAGCACGATCAACCGGGACATCAACAACCGTGATGGCATGCACCTCACCGCCATAACTCAAGGCCAGATCAAGAGCCCGTTGACCGGCTTCCATGCTGTATTTCGACCCGTCAACACCCACAAGTATTCGCGAAAATCCGACCTCGGCGCCTTCCGGCACCATCAACACATCGCAGGGACTCAGGCCGATGATTTTTGCCGTGGTTTGCCCGAGCAGGACACGTTCCACATAGGAACGTTTGGGGCATCCGATCAGTAAAATTCCCGCCTCTTCCTCCTCAGCGACATTGATAATCATCTCGCTGGGATCACCCATTTTATGAACGGTGGTAAGTGCTTGACCCACCGCTGCCGCTGTTTTTTCAGCCTCCCGCAGACATTGTTCAAAAGGCTGGCTCAGCTGCTCATTGGCATCCGATATTTTCCATCGATGCATGTCGCCTTCGTATCGAGGTGTTACCGAGACTGCCACTAGCCTGGCCTGCATGGAGGCAGCCAATCGGAGCGCCTGCTGTAGTGCCGACTGACTGGCTGGGGTCGGATCAATGGCAACCAGGAGAGTTTTGACAATATCCAACATAGTTATCCCTCTTGCAACACCATGGATTTCTCTAAACTTCGAGCTTTAAACAAATTGACGAGGATGATCCCAGCTCCGACCAGAAGGGCGAAACACATGATGCCGAAACTGAGCTGGTTCATGATAACGACGCTGCCCGGAGACAGGGAGGTGACCTGCAGCTCGTTCAAATACCTCGGAATAGCGAAGAAACGGCTCACGGCAACGATCAGCATGATGGTCGCCATGACATACTTGATCATATACTCTTTGACATAGGTGGTGCCGATTGCCCCCAGTTGCACGCCGAAGAGGGAACCGGCAAGGATGAGCATGGTCAGGCGAATATCAACCGTTCCGTAATAAGCCCAGACCAGTGTCCCGCCCAGGCCCATGACAAAGGCGATGACCAGCTCGGTGGCCGAGGCCACGATGCTGGTGGCGCCAATGATATACATCAGCCCGGGAACCCCGATGAAACCGCCAACGGCAATGGTCGCGGCCAGCATGCCGGTGGCCAGGGCAACCGGGACAAGAAACCACATGCTTATCCGCAAGTTCGCGGTCTTGAAGGTGAGCATCGGCCAGAGCTCAATCTGCTGCAGACGTTTGGCCAGCGTCGGGGCAGGTACCTCACTCACTGAATTTTTCATCTTGACCGCGTCGCGCATGACAAAGAGCCCCACCACAACCAGGACGAGGACGAAAATAAAACTGACGTACAGATTTGATCCCGCCTGTCCCCATTTCTCGAGAATATGCCGTTGCAGAACCACGCCCGCCTGAACGCCGATCTCAGCAAATAGTCCCATGATGAGCCCTAACTTGATATCCACCTGACCGTATTTGTAGCGTTTAATGGCCCCTACCAGCGCCTTGGGAAACTTGTGGCACATATTGCTGGCAACCGCGACGGTTCCGGGCACGCCCAAGCTCATCATGCCCGGCGTCAGCACAAAGGCCCCGCCGGAACCGATGAAACCGCTGACAAGTCCGCCGATGAAGCCGACGATGAATAAGAAAACGATGGAATAGGCGTTCAAGTCGATAAACTGGATAACCTCACTCACTGGTCCGTGCATTGCTGTCTCCGATATGTTGAATTATATTTTTGATATTAAACAAAAAAATTTCGTCAGGACGACCTGTTCAAGGACGCATGGCCTTGCGGCATCAGACCGACACCTGGGCGCGGGGCCGAGTGTCCTTCCTGATATCGGCGGCAACCGGGGCCTCTTTACGGATTTCCGCTTCTTTTTTCACCGTGGCTTGTGAGCCTTCGATGCCCAGGGCGGACCAAAAAGCGCTGGTGAAATTCCCGTGGACATAGGAAACGGCAAAGACCAGGGCTACCGGCAGGATGGTATACAGACCGCCCTTGGTGAAATAGGTCATGACAACGCTCTGGCTTGAAAAGACCGCGGCATACAGACCAACGGTAAGAGCCCCGAAAACGAAACAATTTTTCATGTGCCTTTTTCTGCTTGTAGTGGACATACCCGATACTCCTTTCTTTATTGTTATATGATGAGTGGCCGTATGTATCTGACCTGGTTTTGCACTGGTATAGATAACGCCGAACACCGGAACAGGTGATTGAGTGGCGACCTCCTCCTTGGCGATGCCCTGATCAACAATGACAAACTCAATATGTCGCTCTGAATGACACAACCGCTTGACCACCCGGCCGATTTTTCCCGATTCCCCGAGATGCTCGACCAATACGCCCTTGGCCCTGGCCATTTCCATGAGCTGCGCGGTACTTTCCTCCATGGCCGATGCAAACAGCCGGTTGCGTCTGCCCCCATCGCAAAAGAAAGGCAGGGTATTGACATGCACTGCAAAGATTGCGTATTTCAGGCGCTCAGCGACATTGACGGCATAGTTCATCACCGGTTCGCCCATGTGACCGTGACGGGTGACCACCAGGATAAATGGTGTTTTCCTAGGCCTTGGCGATTGAGAAGCAACACCGACTCCAGTGTTCTCGCCTGCCGCTGTCACGGGCAGGCTGTTTGTATTTTTCCGCCCCATAAACATCTCGTAAAATAGGTGAATCCAAGTACTGACGGTATGATTCCAATTACCATGCCAAAGCGAGACAACAGTTTAACTATTTAATTTTATTCAATAATTTTCAAAATCGTTAATCAAGCGAGTCCTTTGACGTTGCTATATGCAACGCGATTTTTCCTTTTGAGGAATGGCCCCGCAAGAGAGCGTTGCTTATTGCAATCGTCCTGTGCACAGTGCAACACCTGCCGACAGAGGGGGGCCAGGAAAAGAGGAGGTTGCGGGAGCCCCGAGATCTTGTAACCAGATCCGGGACGGACGATTTCCTGAGGTTGTCAGGTTAAGCGAGAAAAAGGAGGGACAAACGAGTAGATTGATAAATGCGGGAGAGATCGCCACAAAGCGGTTTGTTGAGGGATCGAGGGGCGAAGCGTTATGAGGGTTTTTTCCGGGGCGGGAATAGCCCTTCCCTTTTGGAAATAATTTTGCATGGGATAGTGGCGGATCGCAATCTCCCGCCCTCTTTTCCACAGCGTATACGGACTCGTTCCAATAAGGCCCAACAAGGTGAAAGCGGGGTCACTCTCGCGGAGGCGCGAGCATAAAACCCATTGAAAACACTTGAGTTACTCTCGTGCGGGAAGGACGGAAAATACCCATTTCCTATTTTTTTGCGAATTCAATAACCAAGAACCAGCAGGGATTTTCTTATGTTTTTCAACAGAAAAATTGAACAGGCCGCGGAGCTTCCCCAGAATAAGCCGACTATGACTTCACCCTTGGACAAGCTGCGTCTGGAGATAGGCCAAGCCCTCCTCCCGCAACATGTCTTGGAAGCGGTTTCCAAGGAATTCGAAAAAATCGAGAAGACCGATCCGGCTGTGGCCGAATATTCAGTGGGGTTCAATTACATTGAGCTGGTGCTGTCGCTTCCCTGGAATAAATCCTCCCAATGCAAACTTGAACTTGCCCGGGCGGAGTCGCTTCTCGATACCCGCCACTATGGCCTATCCCAGGTCAAACAGCGGATTCTTGAATTTCTGGCCGCCAAAACCCTGTGCAGCAAGGCGAGGCGAAATATTCTGATTGTCGACGACGAAGAAATAGCCCGGGCCAACATGGAGCATGTCCTCAAAAAAGACGGGTATGGATGCCACTGCGCGAATAATGGCCTGGAAGCACTCGCAGTATTGGCTCGAGAGGATATCGACCTGGTTATCACTGACCTGAAGATGGAGCGGATGGGCGGCATTGAACTGCTTCAGCAGATCAACCGGGTGTCACCGGAGATTCCGGTGATCATGGTCACCGGTTTTGCAACGGTCAGTTCGGCGGTCGAGGCCTTAAAGAAAGGGGCGGCACACTACCTGGGCAAACCCGTCAACCTCGATGAGCTGCGCAGAACCGTCAAGGAAGTGCTCGAAAAGAAACTGTTCGTGCAGATGGGGAAAGGCCCCATCCTTTGTTTCACCGGCCCCCCGGGAACCGGCAAGACCTCGGTGGGCCGGGCCATAGCCGAGGCGCTGCAGCGTCAGTTTGTGCGCATCTCCCTGGCCGGATTGCGAGACGAGGCGGAATTGCGCGGCCACCGGCGCACCTATGTCGGTGCCCTTCCCGGTCGGATCATCACCGAATTGAAACGGGTGGGCGTCAACAACCCGGTTTTCATGCTCGACGAGATCGATAAGATCGGCCAGGACTTCCGGGGCGATCCCGCTTCGGCGCTGCTCGAGGTCCTGGATCCGGAACAGAATTCCAAATTCACCGACAATTACCTGGATGTGCCTTTCGATCTTTCCCGGATCATGTTCATTGCAACGGCAAACGATCTGAGCAAGCTTCCCGGCCCGCTGCTGGATCGCATGGAACGGATCGAATTCGCGGGATATACGGAAAAAGAAAAATTGAAGATCGCTCAGGAGTTCATTCTGCCCCGGCAGCTCAAGGCGGCCGGACTTTCGAGGACGGAAGTCCGGTTTGCGGACAATGCGTTGGCACGCGTTATCGAGGATTACACCCGAGAATCGGGACTGCGGAATCTTGAACGGGAACTTGCCGATATCTGCCGGAAAATCGCCCTAATCTGCTTGAAGTCGGAGACGCGGGAAGAGACGGTTGTCATAGACGCCGAGATGGTTACCCGACTTCTCGGGCCCCGCAAGTTTTACCGGGAGGCCGCTGAAGCGCAACCCCAGGTCGGCATCGCCACCGGGCTGGTCTGGGCGGAATCCGGTGGGGAAATCATCAGCGTTGAAACCGCCTCCATGCCCGGTTCCGGGGCGTTGATTCTCACCGGCTCGCTGGGCGAGGTGTTGAGGGAATCCGCCCAGACCGCCCTCAGCTTTATCAGGAGCCGGGCGCAGGACTTCGGCATAACCGATCATTTTTTCAAGACCATCGACATTCATATCCACCTCCCCTTTGGCGCCATCCCTAAAGACGGTCCGTCCGCCGGAATCACCATTTTTGCAGCCCTTCTCTCGCTGCTCACCCGTCGCCCGGCCCGGCGGAATGTGGGCCTTACCGGAGAAATGACCCTGAGCGGCCGGATTCTTCCCATCAGCGGTATCAAGGAAAAAATCCTTGCCGCCAAACGGGCGGGGGTGCAAATTGTCCTGCTGCCGCAGGCGAACAAAGATGAGGTGGCGGTTCTTGGTCCCGATGTGACCGAAGGTCTGGAAGTGGTGCTGGTGGCCGATGCCTGTGATGTGGTCGAACGGGTTCTTGTGGCGCAGGGCTTTATCTTGCCCCTGTAGTTGCCGGTACAGTCAGGAAGACAGCGCGATATTTCGGCAGGGCCGGATCAGGTGTCGGGATTTTCCAGCCTGTACCGTTTTATCTTACGCCACAGCGAAACCCTGTCGATCCCAAGAATCCTGGCGGCCGAGGATTTATTGCCCTCGACCTCGTCAAGGATTTCGAGAATATACTGTTTTTCATGCTCATCCAGCGAATGCCAGTTCTTGCGATTATCGCGCCGGGCAACGGCCCCGGCATCATGCAGATCGGTCGCCAAATGCTCCGGCTCGACCACCTCTCCGTGGCATTGGATCAGAATTCGCTGGATGATGTTTTCCAGCTCCCTGATGTTTCCCGGGTATTCATACAGCATGAGGCGCTGGGCCGCCGCCGCTGACAGCTGCGGCACGGCTCTCCCCGGACGACAATATTTGGTCAGAAAGTGGTTGGCAAGCAGGGGAATATCCTCCCGGCGTTCCGAAAGAGAGGGAACATTGATGGTGAGCACATCCAACCGGTAGTAGAGATCGGTTCTAAAGGCCCCCTCTTCCGCTTCTTTCTTCAAGTCCTTGTTGGTTGCGGCCAGGATGCGGATATCCACGGGAATTTCCTCGGTGCCGCCGACGCGCAACAGGGTGCGTTCCTGTAAAACGCGCAGCAGTTTCACCTGCATCGAAAGGGGGAGTTCCCCCACCTCATCAAAAAAGACAGTGCCCTTATCGGCTATTTCCAGGAGCCCTTTCTTGATTTTGCCGGCCCCGGTAAAAGCGCCGCGCTCATGCCCGAAGAGTTCACTGGTGATCAATTCTTCGGTAAAGGCGCCGCAGTTGAAGGCCACAAAACGCTTTGCCGCCCGAGGGCTGAGTTCATGGATGGTCCGGGCCACCAATTCCTTGCCGGTACCCGTTTCTCCCTGGATGAGGACATTGCAATCGAGCTGCGCCACCTGATTGATTTTCTCGCGCAGGGCCTCGATCTTCGGACTCCGGCCGATTATCCTCAAGGCTCCGGTCTGGGTATAGACCCGTTCCCGCAGGTCCTGTATTTCTTTGCGTAACTGGTTTTTTTCCAACGCCTTTTCGACGACCGCACGCAATTCGTCAATTTTATAGGGTTTGGCGATGTAATGATAGGCGCCCCGACGCATGGCCTCCACAGCGGTGTCCACGCTGGCATAGCCGGTGATGACAACCACCTCCGTCGAAGGCCACAGTTCTTTTGCGGCAGCAAGAACCGCCATGCCATCTTGCCCCTTCATCCGCAGATCAGTGAGAACAAGATCGAATTCTTCCTGCCGGAGCAAATCGATGGCCCGCTGACCATCCTCGGCCACAGAGGGAAGGTATCGGTCTTTTTTGAGGATGTGAAAGAGATTGTCGCGGGCTATGGGTTCGTCATCGACAACAAGGATTTTTCTAGGTTTCATGCACTCAGGAAGTCAGGTTTTCTTTTTCTTCTGCGACAGGGAGGTGGATAAAGAACGAGGCCCCCTGCTCCGGTTTGCTTTGAACGGTGATCTGGCCGTGATGTTTTTTGATAATGCCGTACGCCACCGAAAGCCCCAAGCCTGTCCCCTTTCCTTCCTCCTTGGTGGTGTAGAAAGGATCAAAGAGCCGTCCCTGGATTTCTTCCGGAATGCCGTGTCCGGTGTCGCGCACTTCAATGACGACTTCCTTGGCGCTTTCATCCTTGATGGCTGAAATGACAATCTCCCCTTTCTGGCCGATGGAGTGGGTTGCATTGATGATCAGATTGATAAAAACCTCCTGTATCCGCTGGGCGTCCATGGGAAGAACAAGGTTTTCGGGGATCTCCATCCTAATGCCGATATCGGCGGGAACCTGACTCTGGGCAAGCTTGACCGCCCGGATGACCACCTCGGACAAGAGCGACGGCCGCAGGGAAAATTCCTGCACCCTTGAGAATTCAAGCAGCCCCTTCACCACATCCCGCGCCCGCATGGTTTCATGATCGATGTTTCTGAGCATTTTCATGATGAAGTCACTATCACCTGAGGAGAGTTCATCGATGGCTATCTGACACGAGGTGGAAATGTTGTTGAGAGGGTTATTGAGCTGATGCGCTACCCCGGCGGTGAGGGTGCCGATTGATGACAATTTTTCCGATTGAACAATCTGGTCCTGCCTTTTTTCAAGCTCCAGGACCATGATGTTAAAAGCTTCTACTACTTGTTGCATTTCATCTTTTGTATTTAAAACTTCAATGAGATTAAACTTCCCCCGAGAAATATCTTCAGTAACTTTTTTTATTATGGACAGAGGTCTAAATATATACAATATCAGCAAGAATGAAAGAAAAATCCCTATAAAAACCGCCAAAGACCCCCATGACAGGAGCTGTTTTTTCAGAATATAAAGCATAACATGAATCTGGTTGCGTTCGAACTCGACCAACTCTTTGCTCAAGTCAGTCATTTGTTTGCCCTGATCGCGCAGCCTTTGTTCGCTTTCTCTATATTTTTCGATATTAACAATCCGAAAACTCGGTAACTGATCCATATTGGCCCCATAGGCCAAAATCAGCTCATCGATCTCCCTCAGCATAGGGGCAACTCTTAGCCCTGCTGCCTTTAGCAGAATTTTTTTTTGGGTATCGATAGCTATATCGATAAATTTTTTATTTTCAATGAAAGACTCTTCATTGTTATAGAGAAGATAATTTTTCTCATAACGGCGTATTTCAAGAATTATATTATGCAAATGATAAGATAGCTCTAATAACTCCACCTTTTCTTCAGTTGTGCGTAAATCATTGTAGGATACAAATCCCATGCTGAATATACCGAGGATATAAAATCCAAGAACAAGCAATATTTTAAAGCTGAGATTCATGTTAAATGATTTAATCACCGGGAATATCCTCTGTGAAGTTCAGTTGATCGCAGTACCCTTGTCCCCCTGAGTTGACAGGAAGAGGTAATTACTCCTCCCGTTCAAATGAAGCATGAATCATGCCGGAGTCGTGCCCGACCCGCCGGACGCCGGCCTTCCCCGTGCGGCAGTTCGAGTTTGACCTCAGCCGGCGCTTGCGGTTCGGCAGGCCTCCTCGATCCGGGCCTCGACATACCGTATTGTCTCCTCGCCACTGGAGTCGAGATCAAAGCAAAGGGCATCCTGGCCGAGCAGGCCCCCCGGGACAAACGCGCCCTGCTCTTCCGGGTCTTGGATCATGTCGCCAAAAAAGCAGACGGAGAGCCACCGCGGCTGATCATCGATCACATCGATCATGACGAACAGGGGCCGGTCATGTTGCGGGTGCGATGCCCGTAACGAATAGGTCAGCCCGGGACGGGGATGAAACTCCAGCTTGATCCCCGCATGATCAAACAGCAGATTCTTGAGCCGGACGAACACCTGCCTGTTCCGTTCCGGAGAATCGTCCCACGAATCGAGAAACGCCTCTACCGCCGCTGTAACCTCTTTCATCAAGCTCTTGCTCCTTTATGGCTTCCGGGCCATTCGCACCCGGTACATGTCATTTTTTCGATAATCGCCGGCCTGGGGCTGGCTATTTTCCCCAAAAGATGTGATAAACTTCATTTTTCGCATTACCTGCTTTTTTCACCGCAAATTGTGGCGGCCGGCTCCCGCTTCCTTCCAACAGCAGTCGGAGCCGTTGCCAATGCGCCGCCAACCACCATTGTCAGCACAAAGGATACTTATGGGTGACAAAAAAAAGAAACCTGCAGAAGGTCCGGTAAAACAAGCCGAGAATACCAAAGCCATAAACTTTAAACTCCAGGAAGGAACAGCGCTGCAATTCAAGGATGCGAAAAAAGATGACGATCACCTCGCCGTTTGGGTGAGCAAGGAGGCCCTTGCCTATGAAATGGAGCTGAAAAAGCTGCAGACCGAACTGATGAAATTGCAGCAGGACATGAAAAAGAACGGCACCCGCGTGCTCGCCATCTTCGAAGGCCGTGACGCCGCGGGCAAGGGCGGCACCATCAAACGCATCTCAGCCTTTCTCAATCCCCGCAACACCAGGATCGTTGCCCTGACCGCTCCCAGCGACAGGGAGGTGACCCAGTGGTATTTTCAGCGCTATGTGCCCCACCTGCCCTCTGCCGGCGAGCTGGTGCTCTTCGACCGCTCCTGGTATAACCGGGCCATGGTCGAGCCGGTCATGGGATTCTGCACCGACGAGCAGCACAAACGTTTCTTGAAGGACGTGCCGCTGTTTGAGGAAATGCTGGTCAAGGACGGGATCAAGCTGTTTAAGTTCTACTTTTCGGTCTCCAAGGAAGAGCAGTCCAAACGCTTTGAATCCCGCAAAACCGATATTCTTAAGCAGTACAAGCTGTCACCGGCGGACAATCTGGCCCAGACCTACTGGGACCAGTACACCGTCAAAAAATTTCAGATGCTCAACGAGTCGAACCGGACCTTGAGCCCCTGGACCATCATCCGCTCCGATAATAAAAAAGCGGCGCGGCTCAACTGCATTAAGCATATCCTCTCCAATCTCAGCTACGACAGTAAACTTGCCGACGAGGTCTTGGCAACGGATCCGAAAATCGTGATTTCCGGCATCGACGAGATCAAGCACATGGAGAAAAACCTGTTCGACCCCCAGCGCCTCAGAGGCTGAACCGCTGAACCCCGCTGCCGTCAGCTTGCTTTGAAGCGAGATGACGGCTTGGGGCAGGTAGCACGAGGAAGAACCGCGGCTGATTTCGGGATGGTCAGCCGCCCGGAATCAGGCGGTCAGGCCGCAGCATTTCTTGTATTTCTTGCCTGAACCGCAGGGGCACAGCGCGTTGCGACCGATTTTGTCCTCAGCCCGCTGCACCGGTTTCCGCTCCACTTCGACGGGCCCACCGGCGCCAATCTGTTTGGCCTGCTCCAGTTCATGCTCGCGCTGCCGTCGCCGCTCCTCCTCCATTCGCGCCACCTCGTCTTCCCGGACAATCTGGATCCGCATGAGATTGCCGACGGTGTGCTGCTTGACGGCCTCCACCATCTGCAGGAAAAGATTGTATCCTTCCCGCTTGTACTCGTTGAGCGGGTTCTTCTGCCCGTAACCGCGCAGGCCGATCCCCTCTTTGAGATGATCCATGTGCAGGAGATGCTCTTTCCACAGGGTATCGACCATCTGCAGCAGGACCATGCGTTCGAGCTGGCGCATCTGTTCAGCGCCGTTGTACTCTTCCTGACGGAGGTAGCCCTGCTGGACCGCAGCCTGCAGTTTCTCGGTAAAGGAAGCCCTATCCATATCCTGCTTGTCCTCAGCCGTCCAGTCGAGCTGGAGATTGAAGAATTGTCCGACCCGTTCCTGCAAGCCCTCCCAATCCCACTCCTCGGCGGGCGCTTTACCGGCGAATTCCGCGGCCACCTCGTTGACCAGATCGCTGATCATGTCATTGATGATGGGACAGACATTTTCGCCCTCCAGCACCTCGCGGCGCTGGCTGTAGATAACCTCGCGCTGCTTGTTCATGACATCGTCGTATTCAAGCAGATGCTTGCGGATATCGAAGTTGTGCCCCTCCACCTTGCGCTGGGCGTTCTCGATCGCTTTGGAAACCATGGAGTGCTCAATGGGTTCATCCTCCTCCATCCCCAGCTTGTCCATGATGCTGCTCAACCGGTCGGAACCGAAGATGCGCAGTAGATCATCCTCCAGGGACAGGAAAAAGCGGGAGCTGCCGGGGTCGCCCTGCCTGCCGGAACGGCCGCGCAGCTGGTTATCGATGCGGCGGCTCTCGTGACGGCTCGTGCCCAGGATGTGGAGGCCGCCGAGTTCACGGACCCCCTCGCCCAGCTTGATGTCGGTACCGCGACCCGCCATGTTGGTGGCAATGGTCACCCTGCCCCTCTGACCGGCCTCGGCGATAATCTCGGCCTCGCGCTCATGCTGCTTGGCATTGAGAACGCTATGTTCAATCCCTTCCTTGGCGAGCATCTTGGCGATCTTCTCGGAGATGTCAATCGAGATGGTGCCCACGAGAATGGGCTGGCCCTTCTCATGCAGTTCCTTAATTTCCTTGATGATATTCCGGTATTTGGCTTGCTGGTTCTTGTAGATGAGATCCGCATAGTCGATCCGGATCATCTTCTGGTGGGTGGGAATGACCACCACGTCGAGGTTGTAGATCTTCTTGAATTCCGGGGCCTCGGTATCGGCGGTACCGGTCATGCCCGCCAGCTTGTCGTACATGCGGAAATAATTCTGGAAGGTGATCGAGGCAAGCGTCTGATTTTCCTTCTCGATCTTGACCCCCTCCTTGGCTTCCAGGGCCTGGTGCAGGCCGTCGGAATACCGCCGCCCCTCCATGGTGCGGCCGGTGAACTCGTCGACAATAATCACGGCACCATCCTTGACGATGTAATCGACATCGCGATGAAAGATGACATGGGCCTTCAAGGCCTGGTTGATATGATGGAGCTGATTGATATTGCGGGGATCGTAGAGATTCTCCACCTCCAGCAGCTCTTCGCCCAGCGCCACCCCTTCATCGGTGAGCATGACCTGGCGGGATTTCTCATCCTTGGTGTAATGTTCCTCCGCCTTGAAATGGCGCATGATCCGATCCACCTTGAGGTACATGTCGGTGGACATCTCGGCCGGGCCGGAGATGATCAGCGGCGTCCGGGCCTCATCGACGAGGATGGAGTCGACCTCGTCGACGATGGCGTAGGCAAAGCCCCGCTGGCAAAAATCCTCCAGGGAAAATTTCATGTTATCGCGGAGATAGTCGAATCCGAATTCGTTGTTTGTGCCATAGGTGACATCCGCTGCATAGGCTTCCCGGCGCTCGACGTCGTTCATTTCATGGAGGATGCAACTGGTGGTCAGGCCGAGAAAACGGTAGACCTCGCCCATCCACTTGACATCGCGGCTGGCGAGGTAATCGTTGACCGTGACCAGGTGCACACCTTTTCCGGTAAGGGCATTGAGATACACCGGGAGGGTCGAGGTCAGGGTTTTCCCCTCGCCGGTCTTCATCTCAGCGATTTTACCCTGGTGGAGGACGATGCCGCCGATCAGCTGGACGTCGTAATGGCGTTCGCCGAGCACCCGCTTGGCCGCCTCACGGACCACGGCAAAGGCTTCGGGCAAGAGGGCGTCCAAGGTTTCTCCCTGGGCGAGGCGCTCCTTGAAAACTACTGTTTTTCCGGCCAGCTCCTCATCGGAAAGCGGCGCCACCGTGGTTTCAAGCTCGTTGATCACCTTGACGATCCGGCGGTACTGCTTGATCATCCTGTCGTTTTTACTGCCGAATACTTTAGCAAGCATCCTTCCTATCATCATGTATCTCCCACTAAGGGCGCAAAAACCCTCAGGATAAAAAATAACGTACTTGTTGAATTCCGGATCAACGGATCGGCTGAAAATCGTCGAAGGTGAGGATCAGCGCATCTTCATCGCAATCGGGAAACTTGGAGCAATGGAGGCAATCGCTCCAGATCTTGTGCGGCAGGTCCTGCTTGTCCCGGTCTATAAAACCGAATTTCCTGAAAAAAGCAGCCTGATAGGTCAAAACAAACACATTCTTAATCTCAAGACTTCTGGCCTCGTCCAGGCAGGATTCAACCAGCAGGGCGCCGATGCCGCATTTCTGCCTGGCCTCGGCCACGGCCAGGGAACGGATTTCCGCGAGGTTGTCCCAGCTGATATGCAGGGCGCAAATGCCCAGAATAACGCCCTCTTCTTCGTAGACGACAAAATCCCGCAGATGGTCGTAGAGGGAACTGATGGAGCGCGGCAGCATCAAACCCTTGGCGGCAAAGGTGGTCAGCAGGGCATGGATGGCACGGACATCGCCCATCCGGGCGGGACGTATCCTGCCGGTCTTCTCTTTTGCGTGGGTATCAGCCATAATAAGCCACCTAAGATTTGAAAAAAACGGTCCTGCGAAACAGTCGCGGACCGCTGGATATCCATCGATACGGGTGAAGATTGTTCAACCGCAAGCCGCGGTTATGCGTCACCGCGCACAAGTTTGCGATAAAAAAACCAGTTTCCCTCGCCGGCGGCAATGCCGATCAGAAGCACCAGGAAAGCACTGAGCCCGGAATTCGGGTTGAGCAGCAGGACAAGAAACAAACCGATGGCAACCCCATAGGCCGCCCCGGACGACAAATTGAGCACCGGTTCCGACCAGAGAGGAAACTTGCGCTCCAGCACACCCGCCACGGGCCGGGCAATAAAATAAAAGGAAACGTAGGAGCAGAGCAGCAAGGGAAGAAAACCGTAAACCGCCCAGGTGACTATGGTTTTGCATACCACCTGATCTTTTGGCAGCATCCCCGCCTGCATGAATATCAGGGCCAAAAGGGTGATGATATGGGCAAGAAGAAAAAAGACGATCGGCGAAAGTGCGGGCGCGTAAGGAGCACTGTTTTTTTTGATATGCTGGGTAAACGCCTGGCGGATCCCTTCAACGATGGAGGATATCCCTTTCCCCTGGGTTCCCTTCCGGTTCCTTTTGCTTCTCATTTGTTGCTGTGGTTATGGTTCATGGGGTCGTGGTTGTTCCTTTGGCGGGATGAATCCCGGCATTTCCTTGGCCGCGGGCGGTTTCGATGTTTTGCCGGATTGCGCCAGTCCGTTGTCCTGCAATGGCAGCAGAATGGTTTGCCCTGCCCAGATACCCAGGAGAAACATCCAGAAAAACAAACAAAAACAGACGATTACCAGACCGAAAAGCCCCCGCCAGCCCAACTCGAAACGGAACGGTTTGGGGCGCCTTTCCTGCGGCGGCGGGGCCTTTTTCTTAAATATGCCCACAACGCTCAGTGCCGTCGGTGCGCGAGCCCATTGCGGTCATCGGCAACCCATCACGGGTTGGATGCCGTGCTCCCAGCGATACTGTGTAAGTATTTCGCCAGGGAAAGCAAGCCCGGGCCGCAAGAAAACCGTTACCATGGCAAAACAAGAGGTTACATGCTCTCCGGAGCGGAGAGGCCAACGAGGTGGAGACCGTTGCGAAACACCCGTTTCAGCGCCCCGCAGAGGATCTGGCGCGCCTGACTCAAGTCATGGTCGCTGGTCAGCACCTTGTGTTTGTTGTAGAAACTATGAAATTGCCCGGCAAGTTCCATCAGGTAGAAGATCACCCGATGGGGCGCCAGATCGGCGGCAGCCCCGGCCACCAGCTGGGGATAATCGGCCATGATCTTGAGCAGCGCGTACTCTTCGGGTTCGACCAGCCGGTGCAAAACCTCTGCCGCCACGCCGGCCTTGGTCCCCTGTTCCCCGGCCTGGCGTTCAATACTGCACAACCGGGCATAGGCATACTGCACATAGAACACCGGATTTTCCTGACTCTGTTTTTTGGCCAGCTCAAGATCGAATTCGATCAGGTTGTCCGGTTTGCGCATGAGGAAGAAAAAACGCAGGGCATCGGCGCCGACCTCGTCCACCAGTTCGTCGACGGTGACAAAGGTGGCCTTGCGGGTGGACATCTTCACCTGCTTGCCCTCGCGCAGCAGGGTGACAAACTGATAGAGGACCACGGTAATCCGGCTGTCGTCATAGCCCAGAGCCCTGATCCCGGCAAGGACATCGGGAACGGTGGCGATATGATCCGAACCGAAGACATTGACCATCCAGTCGAAACCGCGCTTGAACTTGTCGCAATGGTAAGCAATGTCGGGCAGCCGGTAAGTGGGTTCGCCGGAGCTCTTGATGATGACCCTATCCTGCTCCTGGCCGAATTCGGAGGTTTTGAACCAGGTGGCGCCCTCCTGCTCGTACACCAGCCCCTTGGCCCGGAGGGTATCGACCACCTCGTCTATGCGACCGTCCTCGTAGAGGGTATGCTCGTTGAAATAGGTATCGAAACCAATGCCGATCCGCTTGAGGGTGGCGTCGATATCGGCGAAAATCGCCTGCTGCGCCCGGTCCTTGAACACCGTGACCTCCGCATCCTTGAAACCGTCGCCGGCGGAGTCGATCATGGCGCGGGCGATATCATAGATATAGTCTCCCTGATAACCGTCCTCGGGAAAGGTGTTCGGGAGGCCGAGCAGTTCCAGATAACGAGCCCTGGTGGATTCGCCCAGGATCCGCATCTGGCGGCCGGCATCATTGAAATAATATTCACGGTGCACCGCATAGCCGCTCGCGGCAAGAACGCGGGCAATGGCATCGCCGAGCACGGCATTGCGCCCGTGGCCGACACTCAAGGGTCCGGTGGGATTGGCGCTGACGAATTCGACCAGGACCCGGCGGCCGCAACCGATGTTGCACTGGCCGAAATTCTCATCCTGCTCGTAGATCGGGGCCAGGACCGTGGCCCAGACGTCCTTGTTGAGGAAAAGGTTGATAAAGCCGGGGCCGGCGATTTCCACCCGCGCAATCATCTCTTGCCTACCGAGCAGTTCGGCGAACTGCGCGGCCAGATCACGGGGTTTGCGTTTGTCGATCCCGGCGGCCACCAGGGCGAAGTTGGTGGAAAAATCCCCCTGTTCCTCGCGCTTGGGCACCTCAACGGTATACCTGCCTTCGGCGGCGTTGCTCCAGTAGCCCCGCTGAACCCCTTCTGCAAAACAATGATCGATTAGGTCTTTGACTCGTGATTTTATCATGGCGCAACAGGTTGAATAAATAAAGCAATCGCAACAATGGCAAGGCATACCCCTTGCCGGAAATGGTCCCGGGCAGCAAACGGTTGGGAATGCGTTGGTGCCGTCAGTCGACCAGCACCCGCTGGTTCAGCTTGCCGAACAGACAGAGCACCTCGTAACTGATGGTATTCATCCAACCGGCAATATCGTCGGCGTTGATCTCTTCGAGACCTTGCCTGCCCAGCAGCACGGCCTCGTCGCCGACCCGCACGCCTTCAATGCCGGTGATATCGACCAGGGTGAGGTTCATCGAAATCCGTCCGACCACAGGAGCCCGCCGGTTGCCGATCAACACCTGGGCCTTGTTCGAAAGGCAGCGCAGATAACCGTCGTCATAGCCCACCGGCAGCACCGCAATGGTTGACGGTCGGGAGGTGGTGAAAAGATGGTTGTAGCCCAGACCGCTCCCGGCGGGAAGCTGGCGCAGCTGGATGATCCGGGTTGTGAAACGCATCGCCGGCTGCAGCAGAGGCTTAGCCGCGGCCGCTCTGCCGGCATGGCCGTCCGGATAGTAGCCATAGAGCGATATCCCCGGCCGGACCATATCAAGCCGGGCCCCGGCAACATAAAATAATCCGCCGGAATTGGCAAGGTGCAGGCAGCATTTCCGCGGGACCAGCCGGGAGAGCTCGGCGGTGGTGGCGATGAAATTGGCCAGAACCTCCTCCGAATTAACCGACTCGCGATCATCCGACAGGGGAAAATGGGCCATGACGCCTTCAAGCCGCAGGCGGGGATGGGCTTGGACCGCCCGGACGAGCTGGAGAAAATCGGCGGGCAGGGGTCCCTGGCGGGCCACGCCCGCGGCCCGTTTCAGATGCAGCCCCCCCCCGGGCCGCCGGTCCCCGGCCTCACGCGCCCGCTCCACGGGGATTGGTCGGCCTACCAC
>Ga0074197_1001146_pt1 | contig 24412 bp, 23 predicted proteins | sample EPASupsiteSAE305_FD_64526 | JGI IMG/M metagenome (GOLD analysis project Ga0074197, IMG submission 64526) | Bioremediated contaminated groundwater microbial communities from EPA Superfund site, New Mexico - SAE3-05 reassembly with SPADES | ecosystem: Environmental > Aquatic > Deep subsurface >...
GAGGGGGCCGCTGACGTCCAAGTGGAGAAGGTCTCAGGCTTAGCCTACTTGCAGGTGGATATTAACCGGGAGGCGATTGCACGTTACGGCATCAACATCTCCGAAATCCATGAAGTCCTTGAACTGGCTTCGGGCGGCAAGCCTGTTTCTGAACTGTTCGAGGGGCAGAAGCGCTTCGCCGTGGCCCTCCGTTTCCCGGAAGGACTGGCAAACAGTCCCGATACATTCGGAGAGCTGCTCATTTCGGCCCCCAACGGGGCACGGGTTCCATTGAAGCAGTTGGCGCGCGTCTACACCGAAGAAGGGCCAGCGCAGATCTCCAGGGAAAGCGGTTCACGCCGCATTGTCGTCGAGTGCAATGTTAGCGGACGCGACATGGGCAGCTTCGTGGCAGCGGCGCAGCAGGCTATAGAGGGTAAGGTCAAGCTCGCTCCCGGTTACTACGTCACCTGGGGCGGGCAGTTCGAAAACCAGCAACGGGCAATGGCACGCCTCGCGGTCATCCTTCCCCTCTGCCTGGCTCTGATTTTCGTCTTTCTTTTTACCGCCTTCGGCAGTGTCCGCCAGGCTTTTCTTATCATCCTTAATGTTCCCTTCGCCCTCATCGGCGGGATCGTCGCCCTTTTCCTCCGGGGCTTGCCCTTGTCGGTTTCCGGCGCCATCGGCTTTATCGCCCTGTTCGGGGTGGCGGTGCTCAACGGCATCGTCATGGTTTCCTACTTCAACAAGCTACGGGAGGAAGGGGCAAGCCTTGACGAGGCGATTACCACTGGGGCGGCGGTCAGGCTCAGGCCGGTGTTGATGACGGCGTTGGTGGCGTCGCTGGGCTTCATCCCCATGGCACTCTCCCATGGCACCGGCGCCGAGGTTCAGCGGCCGTTGGCCACGGTGGTCATAGGCGGCCTCATCACCTCAACCCTGCTCACTCTCGTGGTCCTGCCAACCCTTTACCGTTGGTGGGAGGGAAGAGCTGAACTAAAACTGAATCAAAAGGAGATGGTTTCATGAAACAGATAATCACCTACATCAGACCTGCTGTCCTTGAAAGAGTGACCGAAGCGTTGCGGTCAATCGATGGGTTAACCGGTATGAGTGTCATGGAAATAAGAGGCTTCGGCCAAGGGAGGGGCGCTTCATGCCAAGATCTTGGCGAAACCGAACTCACCTATTTCTGCAAGAAAGTCCGCATCGAGCTGATGGTTGTCGACGCCATCGTCCCGGAGGTTGTTGACACCATTCAGGAAAAGGCACGGACCGGTGAACGCGGTGAAGGAAAAATCTATGTCGTCAACGTGGAAGAGGCGGTGCGGATACGGACCAATGAACGCGGCGAGGCGGCGATTTAGCCAGCACTACGAAAAACAAATGAAAAATTAGCTGTATATTTCCTTGGTCCAGAAAGATAAAAACATAATCCTTAACGGGGTAATACACATGAACAAGAAACCAATACTCTTTGGAGCCGCCTTGATCGCGGCTGTTATCATCGGCGGGTGTGCAGCCAAGCAGGGTGCCCCCCCAATGTTATCCCTTTCAACCAGAAACGATGTCTTTGCAGAGGATGCAAGCTCGGAAGCTAATACCGGTAAGGCAACGACGGACATCGTCTTTTCCATGAAAAGTATTTCCTCACGCTTTTTTGAGAACTACTACAAGCACAACAATCCCCCTTTACGAGTCTATGTCAATATCGACGGTCAAACTACAATTCTTGATTCCGAGCCGATCCTAGAAGACAAATCAACAGTGACTGCCAATACCCCGGAAAGCGGTACCGGCTGGAGATATCGGTTCAACAAACGAATTGCCCTTGCCCCCGGTAAGCACAAACTCACGATTTCGATTTCAGTTGATGATGTGATGGTGGAACGCGACATGGAATTGCATGCCGGCATGAACACGATCACAATCACTCCTATCTATAAAAAAAAGTCATCTCAGCGACCCTATAAAAAACCGCATTTCTCTGCTGGAGTAAAAACTTTGGAAGTGCTCATCAATTGATATGAGCCTTTGAAGGCTTACTCGGAGGAATGGCAACGGACTTGTCGGATAACTAGAAAGGCTAAAAATTTTGTCGCATAGAGGACGTGACAATGTTGTTAACTGACTAACAAGACAAGGATTATTTTTCAGACGATTTCCAACATATCAAACAGAAAGGAAAAAGGTATATGTCGTTAATTAACGCGCTGTGTTGCCTAGGTTTTATGGGAGGCGTGCTTTGGTGTAATTCCGGCTTCACCGAAGAGATGAAAAATGAAGTGAAGAAGATCCAGGACAATTCGTTCCTGATTGAAGAGGCATATAACCAAGAACCAGGGGTGGTCCAGCATATCCAGTCGTTCCAGTATATGAAAGAGGATCAATGGTTCTATACTTTCACTCAGGAGTGGCCGGTACCAACAGAGACGCATCAGTTTTCATATACAGTCCCTGTGGCTCAACTGGAAGCTCCTGATCGTAATACCGGTATTGGCGACATACTTCTGAATTACCGCTATCAGGCTGTTCTGAAAAAACATCAAGCTTTTTCTCCACGGTTTTCTCTTATCCTTCCAACCGGTGATGACAAAAGGGGGCTCGGCACCGGCACGGTTGGCTATCAGATCAACATGCCGGTGAGCGCCGAACTGAACGACAAATTCGTTACCCATTGGAACCTGGGATGGACCTTCACTCCGGATAGCAGCAACGAAATTGGCGAAAAAGCCGACACCCTTGCCACTAACTACGGAGCCAGCCTCATCTACCTGGCGTCGGAAAACTTCAACTTGATGCTGGAGGCGGCGGGTAGCACCGGCCAGGAAGTGGTGGGGCAGGACGCGACCTCTTCGGATGATAGTTTTTTCATCAATCCGGGGATGAGGTTCGCCATTAACTGCAAGTCAGGTCTGCAAATCGTGCCGGGGATCTCTTTCCCTATCGGGGTAGGACCGTCAAAAGGCGAATACGGGATGCTAGCCTATCTCTCTTTTGAGCATCCGTTGTTTTGATAATAACTAACCGAACATCAGTCTGTAGCGCGCTTTTTTGCATGGAGCCTCCTGCAAAATTTTAACCGAACATTATTGTAAAATGAGAGGCAAAAAATTGGTCTTAATTAAAATACGTTGTAAAGGAGAGTGTCATGAAATTGCTGAAACCAATATTCACGGAAACCTTGCTCATTGCCTGTGCTATTATCCTGTCTGCTTGCACGGTCAAGCCAACTCCTCCTTCGGCCCTTGGATCGCTGACAATCAAAATATTACCTGCAACTGACGTACGTATGGTTCAAGTCTCTGCTCGACAGGATGGAGAGAATGTGATTGTTGATGGCCAGATAAAACGAAAAAAAATAGGGGGGAGAGGTGTTGAAAAGGGACATGTTGACATCGAGATTCGTGATGAGGAAGGCAGAACTATTCAACAAGTCGTCACCGATATTTCACCAAGGATAGTTCCCAAGTTAAGTGGATTGAGATCATCTTTTTCAACTAAAATTCCAATCATAGTCCCAGAAGGAAGTCTCGTTAGCGTCAGATTCCATAATGGCCCTCACCATGGTTAATGAAGTTAAGTCGGCTAGGTTTGATTATTAGAAAAGGCGCTACTGGTCAAAGGTTACGCCAACCAGTAGCGCCCTAAGATCCTTAGATCCGACAGACAGTGCCTGCCTAATCTTTTGTCAGATTTTTATGTCCTCTGTTGCGAAGACAGGTCAATCTGTTGATCGGCAGGAAAAAGCACCAGGTTGTCAACCTCCGGTACAATGCCAATTTTTTCTCCGAGTTGATGGTCATGATGGCTGGACACCAGTGCAAGGCACGTCTCCGCAGAAGGCAACTCGAGCTTGTAGAGAATATTAGGACCGCGAAAAGATTTGTGGAGAATTTTGGCCTGCACTGCAGACGAGTCATCATGCAGGATATCCTCTGGCCGGACTAGGAGGTTCACTTGGCAGCCTGTAGCGCAGGGTAAGGTAAACGTGCCGCGAAGTTCGCCGAGAGCGCAAATCACAGTATCCGAACCCGATACCTCCCCCTTGATGACGGCACCGTCACCTACAAAAGTGGCGACTTCAAGGTCGGAAGGGTGATGATAGACATTGTAGGCACTTCCCCACTGGCGAATGGTGCCGGAAAAGGTGACACCGATTCTGTCGGCTACAGAAAAGGCTTCATGCTGATTATGGGTGACCATCAGGGCAGTGGTTTCGGTGGCTTTAATAATATCTCTCACTTCAACTGTGAGTGTTTCCCGCAACGAAGCGTCGAGATTGGAAAAAGGTTCGTCAAGCAGCAACAGGGCAGGTTTCGGAGCAAGTGCCCGGGCCAGGGCCACTCGCTGTTGCTGTCCCCCCGATAATTCATGGGGATAGGAGCGGCCGGCAGCTTCCAGCTTGACCAGTTCCAAAAGTTCCATCACCCTTATCTCTTGCTCCCTGCGGCTTTTGGCACCGAGGCCAAAGGCAATATTTTCAATGACGCTGAGATGCGGGAAGAGTGCATAATCCTGAAAAACCATACCGAGGTTCCGCTTTTCCGCAGGGACAAGAACTGATGCCGAACTGATGCAACTGCCGTTCAGCATCACTTGACCTTTATCGATGGGCTCGAATCCCGCGATGATTCTCAGGAGCGTGGTTTTTCCACAGCCACTAGGCCCGAGAAGGCAGCCAATTTCACCTCGCGCAAGTTGGAGGAAAACACCTTGAACAACATGCTTATCGCCAAACGATTTATGAATGTTTTCTAACTCTAAGAGCGGCGCCTGGTTCTGCATTACTCTTTCTCCATCTGCCTGATCAGCAGAAAAACCGGGATTATTCCCGCAACGGCAAGGTAGAGCCCAGGTACCGATGCCCGCATCCATTCGCCTTCACTGGTGAACTCGAATATCTTGACGGCGAGCGTATCCCACCCGAAAGGCCTGGTCATCAGTGTAATCGGCATTTCCTTGATAACATCCACGAGCGTGAGAACAAGCGCCGTCAATATCCCTTTTCGCAAGAGCGGCAGATGCACTTTTCGCAAAATGGCTGCCCCTGATTTTCCGAGGCTTGCCGCTGCCTCGTCAAGGCAAGGCTTGATATTCTGCATGGCACTGTCAACTGGTCCGAAACCAACAGCCAAAAAACGAACAAGATACGCTCCAAGCACAATATAAATGGTATCCTGCAGTAATGGTCCTGTCTGCACACCGGCAAGTGCGGTGATCCATTTTTGCAGCATGGCATCCGACCAAGCAACAGGGAGAACAATACCGACAGCAAGGACAGTGCCGGGGAGAGCGTATCCCAGGGTTGCGATTCTGCTCAGCAGCCCGGAAAAACCACCTCGGTCCCGTCTGCGGGCGTAGGCCAGCACAACGGCAGAAACGCATACCAGGAGCGCGGCAGCGGCTCCGAGAATCAATGTGTTTGCAATATAGTCGAAGTAGTCGACTGTCTGGCCGGAGATGATGGTTCTTATGCTCCAGGCAAGTAACTGCAGTATCGGAACAACAAAAGCAATCGCGACAATTATGGTGCAGTAGATTGTGGCACATGCTGCTTTCCACCCCTTGAGTCGGATTCGTGACGATGGAGCAGATCCGCGTGAACTGTCGTAATATCTCATGCGAGAACGGTAGAGTCCTTCGACATAAACAAGGGACAGGGCGAAGACAACGAGCAAGGAGGAAAGCTGGGCCGCGGCCTCCAAGGAGAAGAAACCATACCACGATTTGTAGATCGCTGTGGTGAAGGTGTCGAAGTTGAAAATCGAGACGGCTCCGAAATCCGCAAGGGTCTCCATGAGGACAAGAGCAAGGCCGCTGAAAATCCAAGGGCGTGCAATTGGTAAGGCAACGCGAAAAAAGGTTTGCCGGGAATTGAGCCCCAAAGTTCGCGATGCTTCGAGAATACTCCTCCCCTGATTCAGAAAAGAAGCTCGACTCAACAGGTAAACGTATGGGTAAAGCGTTAAGCCAATAACAAGGATAATAAATGGCGAAGTCCGCACTTCCACCATGAACGAGCCTAGGCCCGGCAAGGTTCGAACAAAAGTTTGCACTGGACCGGAAAAGTCCATGATGCCAAGAAAAATGAAGGCCATAACATATGCCGGTATCGCAAGAGGCAGTGCTAGGGCCCAGGAAAAAAATCGCCTTCCCGGGAAATCACATGCCCCTGTGCACCAGCCAAGGGAAACGCCGACTAGGGTTGTGAAAGCGGCAACGCCACCAACAAGAATGGCGGTATTGAGAAGCAGTTGCGGCAGTAAGGTTGAGGCAAGATGCTGCCAAATTTGATACTCTGGAACAATGAATGAGCTGAAGATTGTAGCCAGTGGGACGAGTACACCAGCCGCCAGGACCCATGGCGCATACCGCCACGGATCCTGGGTTAACTTTTTGAGAAGGATACCAGTGCTCACGAAAGTTTACTTGTATCCCGCTTTATCTATAATTTTTATGGCTTCTACCTGGAGTCTGCCATAGGTCGCAACATTGAGTGGGCTTCCCTTAAATGTTCCCCATGCGGCCACGGTACTGTCAGGAACAATTGATGGGTTGGCCGGATATTCCATATTGAGAGCCGCAAACTGCCCCTGCGCTTCGGCACTTGCAAGCCATTCCAGCAGACGCAGGGCACCGTCTCGATTGTCGGCATGCGCCGTAATTCCGGCTCCGGAAACATTCATGTGCACGCCACCCTTGTTTTGGTTCGGCCAGAAGATCGCCAGTGGCAGCTCCGGCTTTTCTTTCATCAACCGGCCGAAATAATAGGTGTTGACCACCGTCACCTCACCCACGCCCACGGCAACAGCCTCCATAGCTTTGGAGTCGTCGCTGAAAGGTTCTGTCGCAAGGTTGCTGACCCATCCTTTCACGATGGCCTCGGTTTTCTCGGGGCCATGTTCGGCAATCATCGCGGCGACGAGAGATTGGTTGTACACCTTTTTCGAGCTTCGCAGGATGAGCTTGCCTTTCCATGGAGCCTCTGCCAGGGCCTCATAGGTGGACAGCTGGGATGGTTGTACTTTTTGGGTGTTATAGACAAGAGTGCGGGCTCTCACGGAAAGTCCGTACCACATGCCATCCGGGTCTCTTAGATTGGCAGGTATTGCCTTGTCGAGAATTTCTGATTTCACCTGCTGCAGGGCACCATCGCGCGCAGCTTGCCAGAGGTTACCAGCATCAACGGTGATCAGCATGTCGGCTGGGGTGTTTTTTCCCTCGGCTTTTAAACGTTCGAGCAAGGCTCCTTCCTTGTCGGTAATGTATTTGATCTTGATCCCGGTTTTGGCAGTGTAGGCATCAAAGAGCGGTTTAATCAGGTGTTCGTTGCGTGCAGAATAGACGACGATCTCTTCTGTCGACGAGAATGCAGTTATCGGCACGACAAGCGTAAGTAGAATTAGCAGTCGAATCAGTTTCAAGGGCGTTCTCCTTCGGGTAAAATGAATAACGGGACGCAGGGAATAATGCGCATTAATAATTTTAGGTACTCCTAAATTAAAAAGGGGCACCTGTCAATAACCAAGTGCCACGATGTAGCACTTTATTTTGTGGTGAGGCGAGTGATGGTATGGATCGACCAGTGGAAGAAATGTGGGGCGCTGGCCGACGAAGGCCGGACATTTGTTTTCACCCATAAAGAAGGAGACTACTTGATACGGCGGCCCGTTATCCTCGGGGCGCGCTTCAACGGCATGGTGGAAATCGCCTCCGGCATCACAGCAGAACAAAAATTATCACCGACGGCTCCTTTCTGCTGAAGAGTGACGTCCTGCGCAGCAAAATGGGCCAGGTGTTCGTGTCGAATTTGAGAGTTGATTTAGCTAAAACTTAGTTGAAGGACAAAGGTAAAAAAAAGGGTGGTGATAGCCACCCCGTTCATGCATGATAAAGGACGTTATCATACATAAAACAGCGCAGCCTGGGGAGGGTGTATGTCACAGGTATTAATGCCGTCCACCCCATCATTCAGGACCTCTTTGAATCGATGTGATTTCCGCCAGCTTAGCAAAATCAGGCAACTTCGACTGGGGCAGCAATGATACGCCCAACGGGTCAGTTTTTTATCGGCGGCAACATCTGCTGCGAGCAGAGTGACTTAATTGCTCAATGGATAACCAATCGAGCAAAGGCCAATACCCATAACTGAAAGCTGCGTCATCCACCTGCATGGAGAATGGAGCCCTTAAATCCTCCAAGCATAATCGCCTGATGCAACGTGACCTTGCATCGGGCGTTTTTTTTTGGAACACCGAGGAAAAAAGGGCAAACAGCCTGGAACCGGGTTTCGGATGAACTCAAGGAATTCTCAACCATGGATTTCATCTTACCAAATGGCATTTTTGGAAAAAATTAAGTCCATTGCGGATTCAGACTTTTTTCAGAGAAGGCCAGCAAGTAGATTCAATTTAAATACAATGTCTTGAACCTCTTGACGTCCATCACTGTCAGTTAAATATTTTTTCAGACATCACTGAAACGCTCCCTATTTCCTCCCTAAACTGCCTCAAAACGATGTCACGCTGCAGGTGCGATGTCATCACCCCTGGAAAAAGAAGAGAGACCGATTTGGAACGGTCAACTTTTCAATTCATACCAGGGAGATGATCACGCATGCAGTCCATCATTGTATCTTTAGCTAGCCGGCACGCCCTTTCCACAGCCGAAGTCATCCAGGAAATCGAATCTGCTTTTGCCCATCTCCTATCCCAGTGGTACCGGCAAGAGGTCATGGTCTTCCTCCGGGAGGGGATGCGCTTGGAGGTTGTGGCCTACGGCAAAAGAGACGGACTCCCTGTTCAAAAGATCCTCGATCTTCCCGCCGTCCTCTCCCGCAGGCAATTCAAGAACATTCTGGAAAACCACCTGGCCACGGCAGCAGTCATTAAACAGGTCCGCCTGCTCAAATTCTATGAGCGGCGACTGGTCTGGGGCGAAGTTGTCCACAACAGGACCGGCGACCATCTTCTGGTTGAAACCGAGATCATTCCAGACGAACCAATCATCGCCACCTGCCCTCTCAACCGGATCGGCCTGCATGAACGCCATACTGGCCGGTTTCAGCCAGGCCAACGTCGGGCCTTCCATCTGCGCCGGATTGAACCCGTGCTGGTAAACGGCACTCCTCGCACCAAAGTCATCCTGGATAGAGTTTCCAAGACCATGACCGAGAATCTGCTTCGCTATCACCTGGGTGATGCGGCAGACCGGTTTCACTTCCACTGTCTGAAACGATACGTCGGCCACAAAAGCATTATCCTGGTCACACGAAGACTGCCGCGTGAGGCGATCATTGCCGTTGACCGGGAACTGCGGGAACGGATCGAGGTCCGGATCGTCAAGGCCTTGCCATGAAATCGCAAGAAGCGAAAGAACCGAAAGCGCCCTGGACCCATATCGGCACGGGGGTGCATCTCGATCATCCCCAAACGGTCATGGACCTGGGCTTTCCCGATAGTCACCGCAAGGGGCACTTCTGGTGTTTTGGTACCACCCGGGTCGGCAAGACTCGGATCATGGAGCACATCATCGAGCAGGATATCTGCAAGGGGTATTCGGTGGTGGCTATTGACCCCAAGGGCGATATCGATCTCTTCTCCAAGATCGCGCAATTAGCCCACGAGACCAACCGGCTCGACGACCTGATGCTGATCACGCCGATCTTCCCCCAGTACAGCGCCATCCTCGACCCCTTATCCTCCTACTACATGCCCGAGGAATTGGTGGCCCATATCACCGCCGGAGTGGCCATTGGCCGGGAACCGTACTTCTTCGGCGTGGCCTACGAGGTCAGCCTGGTAGTAGTTCAGGCCTTGATCATGCTGGCCGAGAAGGCTGGGACAAAGCCCTCGTTCAACCTCAACGACATCAAGAACCACATCAGTCATCAGGACCTGGAGCAGCTCAAGGAAAAGATCGACTACGTCGACACCCCGGAGGCCAAACAGCTCTCCCTGGACATCCAGAAGATTTTGTCTACGCCAGCGGACTATTATTCTAAGGTGGCCAGCTCGCTGCGGGTTGCCCTCACCGAGCTGACCTCGGGTAATGTCGGCAAGATCATCGGCAAGGCCGATGAAAATCGCTTCATTCAGCGGTTGGAAGAAGGCAAGGGCATCATTCTGGTGGTGCAATTGGGCTCGCTCTTAACCAAACGGGCCGCTTATACCGCCGGCAAGGTGATCATCTCCATGATCCAGGCCTTTGTCGGTCGAGTCTATTCCTCTGGCAGGGATGTGACTCCCTCCCTGGTGCTCCATATCGACGAGGCCCAGTCGGTGCTCTACCAGGGGATCGAGGACCTCTTTGCCAAGGCCGGTGGGGCCGGGGTGTTCATCCACGGCTACTGTCAATCGATCAGCCAGTTGTATGCCGAGGTGGGCGAGGATCGGGCCAACACCATCCTCGATAACTGCAATACCAAGCTGTTCATGCGGGTGCCGGATCCCAACACTGCCAATTACGTCTCTGAACATCTGGGGGAAGAGAAACGGTTTTCCCCCATTATCTCCATGGGCGGCAACGTCTCCATCCGCGAGACCGAAGAGGTGCGGATCAAGCCGAGCGAAATCCTCAAAATGAAACCCCGTGAACTCTTCCTCATCACCTACTCCGGCACCTACAAGGGGGTGACCGCCACGGTCGAGGAGGGCAAGCTCAAGGTAATCTTTCCGGATCTGGCCGGGGAGACGATCATCAAAAACCAAGCGGGAAGCGGTTGATGCTGATGGCTTGGCCGACTGTCACTCTGGGCCTGGCACTGGTGTTGGTGGGCGTTGCCGGCGTACTGGTGCTGCAGAACGAGGAGCAGGAACCCTCGATCCTGGAGCAGATGACGCTGAGCGTGCTCTCGCAGCGATGGGTCAGGCCCAAGTCATCCACTCGGATAGAAGGAGTGAAGCATATCTCGGAGCTGGCCCACCTCTGGCGGAATGAGCAGATAATTGCCGAGAGCATCGAGAAGTTTGAGCTGGTGCATCCACGATCCCAATCCTTTGCCAGCCAGTTGCGGACCTGGTCCTTTTTCACCAAGGCGCTCACGCAGCGGGCGGTGTGCTTCGAGATCCTCCGACTCCTCGACCGTGAAGGGCAATGCCCTTCGGTGGTCGATGTCCAGGGCGATGTGGAAGCAGCCTGGGAGCAGAATACCTACCGGATTCTGGCCCAAACCACGCTCCTCGATCATAGCCTCAACGTGGCCGAGCAGGTGGTCAAACTGCTCTCCGACAATCAGGCCTGGCATGTGATCCCGGATACCATGGTAGCCGCCCTGGGCCATGACCTGGGCAAGCTGAAATCAGCAAGGGGCTCTCTTTATTCTCTGGGTGAGCATCCCCTGGCCGCCGGTGCAATCGTCTCCGCTATCTCTGGGTTCAAGGAACTCTCCCGCAAGGAGGACATCCTTCGGGCCATCAAAATGCACCACAAGATGCCCGAGGGTCTGCTCGGCAAGACCCTCAAGAAGGCCGATCAGCAGGCCCGGCAACAGGAACTGGAAAGTTGGGTTGGAGCAGAGACACCGGAGGAAACCAAGGAATCGCACGAAGAGGTGGTGCAGGAGAGGCCACCTCAACCGTCATCCAGGATAGCGGTACAACGGGTGCAGGCGGATATTTACGATGAAAAAATCGATTCCACTTCAAGCCGGGAAGAGATAGCGCCGCCCCAACGGATGGATATCTCCGGCTGGTTCGATGCCGGCGGTTATCTGGCCATGCTCAAGCCCTACATCAACCGGGTTGAGGGCCGCCGGTTCCTCGCCTTCTCCATGGCAGACGGCCTGGTCTATTTCCAGGTCAAGGCCTTGGAAGAGGTCGCCCGCAAACAGGCCCAAGGGGCCGGCTGCATGGAGATCGCCACCATGGCCCAGGATGATACCACCATGCGGCAGGTGCTGTTCACCGTTGTTCAGCACCTGCGCCAGGAGCATGAGGTCATTGCCAGTGGCCTGATCAAGGCGACCTATTTCGGCGGATATTTCATGGTATCCAGGAAGCACAGCAAGGAGATGCGGGGATACTACACGCCCTTCCATGCCGAGGCCTTTGGGTCCATCGCCGAGATGGAAAGGGCCAAACCGGACCTGCTCCGCGACATCATTAAGGTCAGTCCCTATACCGGCAGCGAGAAGGTGAGCTGATGGCCAAGGAGCGAGAAGTCAAAGGGGCAAACGACACTAATGCCCAGATCATCAACACCGATAGCGGCCGGATCTACAAGCCGGTCAACCTGCTGAGCGCCATTTCCGAGATCCAGCAATTCTATGTGATCGAGAGCAAGGGGCAGAACATTCCGGCCGAGTTCCTCACCCTGGAGCGGACCATCGATTTTTTCAAGATCGGCCTGAAGAGCGGCTTCAACGAGGGCATTGTCCTGGTGCTGCTGTTTCCGGTATTCCACTTCTACCTGTTCCCCTTTGTCTTCCTCCATCTCGACTGGTTCAGCCATCTGCTCTTTGGCTGCATCCCCTATCTGCCCCTGATCATCAATACCCTCATGTGCAGCTACATCAGCCGCTACTTTGTCGGCAACATTACTCGCAAAGCTGTCAACTCCCTGCTCACCGGCCGGGCGCTCTCCCTGCTGCTCAAGGCCTTTGTGGTCTATGTTATCTATCTGATCCTGTTCCGCTTGAGTACCCCGGACAATATCGGTCGGCTGGCGAGTCAATTCGGGTCAAAAGCCCACGAAATATATCACGGCTTCTTTGCCATCAAGCCGCACCTGGTGCCGCTGGCCACCAAGAGTAGCCTGCTCATGGTACTGGCGGCCGTGTTTCCCTACGGATCGGTCTATCTGCTTGACTGCTGGCATCGCCACCGGATTAAGCGCAACATACAGCGTATTTCTGCCTAACCAGCATGGCTGGACCAAATTGGCTGACCACAACGAATAAAAAGTCTGTGTTCCGGCATGGTATCGCCGCCGGAACCAATAATTTCATATCAACAATCACTGGAGGCTCAACCATGGAACACGAAGAGAAAAAACAGCGCCGCTCCTGGCAGGAGATTGAGGAGAAGAAAATCAATCTGGTGAAGGAAAAAGGCTCCCGGGTCATGTTGGTCAACTCGCCGATAGGCTCCACCATGTTCAGTATCCTGCGGCAATTTGATATGGCCTACGCAAATTTTAAGGGCCGGCTGGGTGAGATGGGCGGCATCAGCTACGAAGAAGGTGCCACCTTGATGGAAGAAGGGCGAGAGATCGTGATGGCCTTTTCTGATTTTACGGCAAAGCTCAGCCGGAAGGTCAATTTCCGCTACTATGCCCCCAATGAAATCAAAGACTATCTGGAGTTGCTCAAAGCCCAGGAGAAGGGCGAAGAGGCTTCGCGTGATGCAAAGGGTTCGGTTTCGGCCGATGCATGACCCTTCAAGACAATTCCATCTTGCCTTGGAGTGCAAGGTCTGCTATTTCGCAATCCATGATAAGATTTTGTAAAATTTCTCTTCCAATGGAGCAGCTATGAACAAAACCGAATTGATCGACAAGGTCGCCGAAGAAAGTGCATTGAGTAAGTCTGCCGCCGAGCAGGTGGTGGCCAGTGTCTTCGAGGCGATTGCGGATGCCATGAAAGGGGGTAACAAGGTCACATTGGTCGGCTTTGGCACATTCTCCGTCTCCGAGCGGGCTGCTCGGGAAGGACGCAATCCGAGATCGGGAGAAATGATCACCATCCCCGCCAAGAAGGTTGTGAAGTTCAAAGCGGGGAGCAAGTTGACCGATTTCGTAAAATAGAATTATCGGCCTAACTGTTCGATTCGGTCAATCGCTTTTAATTTATGATCATCAAGGAGGTGGGTATACCTTTGCACCATCTGCATGGTGCTATGCCCAAGAATATCCGCCAAAGTGCGTAAATCGACTCCCGCCATCAACAAATAGCTCGCAGAGGTATGCCTTAAATCGTGCATGTGAAAATCTTCTATGTTCGCCTTTTTCACCGCATTCTCAAAAGCGCGGCGAAAGAATAAATTGGGGCGTCTTCGGATAATGTCAGAGCAGTTCTCCGGGAGGAAAACAAATTTATTTTTTTCGCACTGCTCTGGCATGATTTCCAAAAGAAGCTCAATCGCTTTAATTGTCAAGGGTACACGTCGTGGTCTTGTTTTCGTTATTGTTAGATCAATAATTCTTGCATCAACATCAATCTGCCCCCAAGTCAAGCCGGCACCTTCAGATGGTCTCATGCCGGTATGAAGCAGCAATTGCATATAATGATGGAGACTTTTATTTCGACTCTTTTTCGATATCTCCAGCAAATGCCGTGCCTCATCTTTACCGAGAAGACGCAGTCGGCTATCCGGCATGGCAGGTTTTCTTATTGTTGCTACCGGATTTTTTAGATCCAAAGCCCATTCCGCATTGGCAACAGTGAACAGATGGGATAGCAAAGCAAGATCTTTTTGAATTGTTGACGGCCCCACACTTTGCATTCGCTTATCACGGAAAGCCGCGACCAACGCTGGTGTAATTTCCTTCAACTTCAATCCTGCAAAATTCTCTCTAAGCTGGTTAGCAGAAGTTCTTTCTCGAGCCTTGGTGTTAGGTCTTTTCAAACTGGACACATCAAGCTCATACCTATCAAGCGCTTTTGCAAACGTCATGTCGTCTGGGATATCTCCACTGACATGCCCTCCAGATCGAATTAAGGCTTCCGTATCTTCCGCCCAACGCTGGGCATCTGATAACCGATCAAACGTCTGGGACAAGCAGGGATGCCCGAGCAACCTGATTTCCACTTTATAAACAACACCTTTCTTTCTTTTTCGCTTAGTAATACTTGCCATTTTTTGGGCGCAATTTTGGGCGCAATTTTTAGTAAAACACTGCTCGTTTAAGTCAAAATATGCTAAGCGTAGCTAAAATGCAATCAAAAAGAAAAGGCCAAAAGCTCTGTATTTTTGAGCTTTTGGCCTTTATTTATTGGTGCTCCAGGCAGGATTCGAACCTGCGGCCCCAGGATTAGGAATCCTGTGCTCTATCCTACTGAGCTACTGGAGCAAGCTGATTGGGATACTACGGAAATCGAGGCCTCAGCCGGTCAACAATGCCATTGGGCATTGGGGCGAATTGCTCACCGCACTGCGGTTAATCCGGAAGGCCTCCAGACCGATGAAAATACTCATTAATCCGTTTCGTTGCAAGCAATTAGTGCGGATCACAGGCGCCGGCGGACTGCCGCCGCACTCGAAAACCGAGCGGACCGGTCAGGCCGATTCACCATCGGCCAGAAAGGATTGCCCGCTGAAGGTGTCGTCATGATAGCCGAAGTTGATGATACAGTTACGGCCGACCCTCACCCCCCCCGGAATGCTCGCCTCCTTGCCGACCAGAGAGATTCCGGTATACAAATGCTTGGGAAACTGCCTGTTGGCCACAGTCATGTTTTGGCCGTGTCCCACCTCGGCACCGGCACCGATATGCACCCGTTTGTCACAGATTGCCAGGTCCACCACCGCGTTTTCTTCGACGGTGCAATCATCAAAGAGAACCGAGTTGGTCACCACCGCTCCTTTTTTCACCCGCACTCCGGGCGACAGCACCGAATTGATCACCGTGCCCTCAATGACGCACCCCGAGGCGATCATCGATGAGGTTACCTTGCTGCCGGACAAAAAGCGGACGGGGGCACGATCCATGGAGCGCCCGCCGCATTCGGGATTGGGGCGGATTTCCCATTCTTCCGGCGAGATCCCGGAATGTTCACGGATAATATCCATGTTGGTTTCCCAATAGGATTGGATGGTTCCGACATCGCGCCAATACCCGTAAAACGGATAGGCATAGACCCTGTCCTCGTTGATGGCGCGGGGAATGATATGCATGCCGAAATCCACTTCCCGCCGGTCCTGGGCCAAGGTCCGCAACAGGTACTTGGTATCGAACACATAAATACCCATGGACGCCAGGTTGGTGCGAGGCACGGCCGGCTTCTCCTCCCAGTCGATGATCCGGTTTTCAGCATTGACTATCCCGGTTCCGAACTCATGAATATCGCGTTTGGGGACAACCATCATGCCGATGGTGATATCCGCCTTCTTATGCTGGTGATAGGAGAGCATGGCGTCAAAATCCATGCGATAAATATGATCGCCGGATAAAATCACCACCTGCTCGGAAGGGTTGGCGAGGATGAAATCGATATTCTGTCGGATCGCATCCGCCGTTCCCTTATACCAATCTGAGTCCGATTCCCCGGTTCGCGGCGGCAGGATCTTGATGCCCCGCGTCCGGCCGGTGAAATCCCAGGCCTCGCCGTTGCCGATATGGGCCATGAGCGAGAGCGGCTTATACTGGGTCAGCACCCCGACCCTGGTCAGGCCGGAATTCATGACATTGGACAGGCTGAAATCGATGATCCGGTAAATCCCGCCAAAAGGCACCGCCGGTTTCGCCCGGCGCCCCACCAGGAGATTCAACCGGCTGCCGATACCGCCGGCGAGAAGAAGAACGAGGGCATCACCGCTTTCTCTCATTTCAGTTCCTCCCCGTCTTCAAGGCCCTTCTCCGGCCATTTTTCCGCTGGAATGCGGGGGGCGACCGTGCAGCCGCAACCGATGCGGAACCCTTCCGGGATGCTGTTGTTCCAGCCAATCACACTGACCCGATTGACCTTTTCACAATGAGGGGCGCCGACGCGTACATCCCTGTTGAAAACGGTGTTGACGTCGCTGACCACCCGGTCGAGACGAACTCCCTGTTGGACGATGTTATCGAAAAACAGGATGGAATCATGGATCTCGGCGCCGGGCATGACGTGGACTCCGGGGAAAAGAATCGAGTTGCGCACCGTGCCCTCGATGATGCAGCCGTTGTAGGCCATGGAATTCTCAACGCTGCCGTGCGCCCCGATTTTGACCGGTTGCCGGTCGGCGATGTTGCGGTGGGCCAGATTGGTGCGGATACCCCATGCCTCGAGATCGATTTTCGGCTCCGGGCCGAGTAGATCCATCGAGGTCTGCCAGTATTCATCGATGGTCCGGGTGTAGCCCCAGTATCCCCTGAATTTGTAGCCGTGCACCTTGTAGTTCTGTGCCATCATCATCGGAATGATGTCGCGCCCGAACTCATAAGAAGTGTTTTCCTGATTTTTTTTAAGGACCTCGGCAAGGACCGCGGGCCGGAAGCAGAACACCGTGAGCGAGGCCCAGTTGCTCTTGGGCGCTGCGGGTTTTTCCTCATAGGACAGCATCCTGCCGCCTTCGCTGCAATCGTCGGCGATTTCCGCCACACCGAAGCGGGCAGCGGAGTCCAGGGGCACTTCGATGAAGGCCGCGGTCAGATCGACATCATGCTCGCTGTGGTAGCGAATCATTTCCCGGTAATCCATCTGGTAGATATGGTCGCCGGAAAGTATGAGAATAACCGAGGGCCCGTAGTAGCGGATATAATCCAGATTCTGGTAGACGGCATCGGCGGAGCCTCGATACCAATGGGGATTTTCGTAATCCTTGAAAGGCGGAAGGATGGAGATGCCCCGGTTGCGGCCGATCATATCCCAGGCCGCACCCGTGCCGATGTGGTTGATCAGGGAATACGAGCGGTATTGACTGAGGATGGCAATGCGTTCGATGCCGGAATGGAGCAAATTGGAGAGGGGAAAATCAATGACCCGGGCAAAACCGCCGAAGGGGACCGCGGATTTCGGCCGGTAATGCGTGAGAACACCCAATTCATCGACACGGCCACCTGCCAGGATCATCGCCAAGGTCGAGGGTCTATACATAGGACACCGTACAGATGGTTACCGGCGTCTTTTTCGGGAACTATGGTCTCGCCGCAGGACGCCAACGACAGAAGGAGGAATTGAAAACATAGTATTGCATAAGCACCTAAGGACGCAAGCAATATCTCGTGGACACAGGCTGACCCGGGATTCCGGAGTGCCGACAAAACCATCCCTCCGGGAGATGGTCGTCATTTGATATGCTGGGTAACGAGTCGGATGAGGGTTTTGGTGGTGAATTCCTGATTTTCGCGCAAGGGCAGATTTTTCAAGGGCGATTCCGCCCGCGCGGCTTCCTTGTGACCACCCGCGGGGCCGAATCCCCCGAAGGTCGCCTTGGCGAGTTTTCCGGCATTTTTGCGGTAGCCGTCGCAACGGAAAATCACCACCAGCTTCTCCCCGTGGACCCCGGAGACAATGACCCAGTCAAAACCTTCCACCCGATTGAAGAAATCGGCAATGATCACCAGGATATCCGGCGTGCTCACCCTGCCGAGGTGGACATAGGCCCGTCGATTGGTTGCCTTCACCTCATTCAAGGCGGTTCGAAAATACCGCAGTTCCGAGCGGCGCAACTCGGTGAGCTCGAATTTCCGTACCAGATTGAGGTTGGCGATATTGAACAGGTACCGGAAACAGATGCTGTCGGCAACCTGCATGTTCTGTTTCTGGAAATTCTGGGTGTCGACCTTGATACCGTAGAACAGGGCGGTGGCCAGGGCAACGGAGGGTTTGATGTTTGCGGCCCGGAGGTATTCCACCATCATCGACGACACCGCGCCGTATTCGGGGCGGATGTCAATGAAGGCTGCATCCCAGCCGGTGGTCACCGGATGATGATCGATAACCGCGTTAAAGGTCAATTTTTCGAAGCAGGCCAGATGATTGGGCTGAGAATCGAGAAGGATTTTTTTGGTGTACTCTTTTACCGGCAAGGTATGGAGCCGTTCAATGGGAACTTTGAGACGCTCGACCATGGTCATGTTGTTGAGCCGCCGGATCTCGTTGGGATACCCGATGGCGACGCTATGAACACGATAGCTGAGAAGACGCTTGAGCGCCATGGCAGAGGCAATGGCATCCGGATCCGCGCTGATGACGATCAGCACCGTATCGCTCCGCTCAAAGATGGCCCATAGCCCGTTGAGACGGGCCGCAGCGGAGTTTTTACTGGCGCTGCGCGTTATGTTGTTATCAGCAATTTTTTCAAGTCGTTTCTGCATAGACAAAGATCATAAAAACACTGCTGTCTCTTGAAGCGGACGCAGTGATAAGGGGGGGTTTGTCCGCCGAAAAGGATCGGCAACCTGTTCAACGCCTTTCCAGAATGGCTGTCTCGACGTGGGATGCGGGAGCACCTGGAGGAAAGGTGCTTCAGGTCAGAACTTCCCATGCATTGTCTGTATCAGATTACAAAAAAAAGAAGAATCACTAGGCGGCGTCACCTTACCACAGAGGCAGAATGAATAGCAAGCTCCGTGTTTCCGGAAAACCTTACTAAAGTTTTTGAAAAAGATGAAATAAACCCTTGGGAAGGAGACAAGTTGACGGACAACAAAGAGAAAGAACAAACAGTCCGCCCTCGGGGGGCCGAAGGGTGTCAACACTGCGAGACAGGCTGGTAGTCCTTGACTGAAAGAACAGCAGGGATTACTACATTCGCACGATACCATAGCATTCTTTAGGCGGAGGAACACGGCACACCGTGCGGTCGTCCCTACTCTGCCGGAGCAACCCCAATTTCTTGATCGATGTGACTGACGACAAATCCCCGTGATACTTCTCTACCGTTATATCCTCTACAATTTTGCCCGAAATCTCGGGATGATCATGGCCAGTTTCATCAGCATTTACCTGCTGATCGATTTCTTCGAAAAGATCGACAACTTCCTCGAAAAAGGTAAATCCCTCGACACAATCGCCCAATTTTTCCTACTCAACATCCCCTTCATCGTCGACATGATGAGCCCTGTCTGCATCCTATTGGCCGGCGTTGTCACCCTGGGCGTTCTTAACCACAGCAATGAACTCATCGCTCTCAAGGCCTGCGGTATTCCTCTGAAGAAGATTACACGCCCCATTATCGGGGCAGCAATGGTCTGCATCCTGCTTTTTCTGGCCATGGCGCAACTGGTGCTGCCCAAGACGATCGCAACCACGAACCGGATCTGGAATAAAGAGGTGAAGGGCAAGGTGGCGCTGGGCATTCTTCGCAACGGTCGTTACTACTACCGGGGCAAGGACGGCATCTATTCCTTTACCCGTCCCGATCCCCTTAAAAATTCCTTCAATTTTTTATCCTATACGGTCTGGGACAAAGAGTACGGCCTCAAGACCCTGATCACCGCACGGTTATCCGATTGGGACAAGGGCGTCTGGACCCTGCATGACGGCCAGATTCAGGAAGCGGCGACCGGGAACACCGGGTTTTCTCATCAGGTGTTCCAGGAACGGAGCCTTGCTTTTCCTGAAACGCCCGACGACTTTTTTGTGCCGGCTTATCACACCATGGAACTTTCGCTGGTTGAGCTCTACCGGGAAACCAGGCACACCCGATCCGATGAGGAAAACAACAAAGCCTGGGCCGATTTTTACGGCAGGATATCCTACACCCTCCTCGGCCTGCCCCTGCTGCTCCTGGGATTGCCGCTGCTGCTCCTGGTGTACCGGAAATGGGGACGGGATTTGTCGCTGGCCATCCCGGTGAGCTGCGGCCTGGCCTTTGCCTGCTGGGGCGTGCAGACCACGCTCCAATCCTTTGCCAAGGCCGGTTACCTCTCCCCCCTGGTCGCGGCCTTTTCCGTGCATCTGGTCATCGGCTGCCTCGGTTTGTTTTTACTGCGGCGCGAGGATATCTAGTGACGCAACGGGTAGGCATTGTCGGCGTTCCGCCCCTGGCGGTTATTGAGGAACTCGAACGCGCCGGCGCCGTCATTATCGATCTCGATGAACCGCAGGTCCGGGCCTCCATGGATCAAAGCGCCGCCCGCATTCCCCGTGTATATTGCGCCATCCTGCGCACCGTGGTCCTCAACTGCATGCATCTGTCTCTGGATCGGGTCTATATCGATGTCGGTACGGGAAAATGCGACTGTGCCCTGCACACCGCCGAGATCCTTGCCGACATGCTGACCGTGCCGGTCATCCGCACCCGCAACCAGGACACCCGCGCCTTCGGTTATCCGCTGTGCACCAGCCGGATGCCGCTGATGGAAAAATTCAAAAAAATCACCCAAGGGGTGCAGTCGGCGGCCCCCTACCCCGCGCGGAAACGCTGTGAGCCGCAATGCGGTTTTTGGGGCGTGCCTCCCAGGGACTTTTCCCTGTTGTCCCTGTTTCCCGACACCACCCATATCTTCGGCTGGACCCGGTGCATGGAAAACAAGACGCCTGCCAACCTGGAAATGGAACGGCATTTCGATCCGAATATCCCCACGGTTTTTTTCTCGCAATCCTTCTGCGCCAAGTCAGCCCTTGCCAAGCATCTGGCGGCCAAGCACCCCAGGGCCATCGCCATCGATTGCGATGTGACCGCGGGCAGCTCCACCCATGCAAAAATCGAAGCCTTCCTCGAGCTCTCCGGCATCGAGCCCGCCCACCGGAGTGGCGCCTGATGCTGCTGGCGGACTTCGGCACCTCCTACTGCAAAATTCTGGACACCAAAGACGGCAGGCCCCGGATCGTCGCCACCAGCGCAATCGAGCCCACCTTCCACGCCGATCTGGCAACCGGACACAACGCCGCCCGCAGAAGCAAGAAGAGCATCAACGAGTTAACCGCCTTGGCTCGAGGGGGGAAGCAGCTGGTCGACCGTGCGGATTTCGTCCTGCTGGATTGCGGCAGCCGCGACATCAAATTCGTCCGTTTTCACGAAGGCCGGGTGGCGGACATGGGCTGGAACGCCGAATGCGGCGCCTCCATGGGATTTACCATAGAACTGCTCGCAACCTACTACCGGCTTGACTATTCGACCATCCCCGTGCCCGCAACCGGTTTTTCCATCACCTGCGGTGTGCTCGGCATGAGCAATATTTTCGACGCCGTTGTCTCCGGCGCCTCCGAGGCCGAGGCCGTGGCAAAATTTGTCCGGGGCATCGCCCTCAACGCCCACCGCTTTGCAGGTGAGCCGGAAGAACTCTATCTTTCCGGCGGTCTCTGCGACAACCCGCTGTTCGTCGCCAGCTTCCCCTGCCGAGTCCACCCCCTGGGGCGCTTTGTCCTCCTCGAAGGGCTGCGGGCAACCCTGACGGACCCCCTTGTTACCGCCTTGTCCCCCCGCCCAGGGTCCGAGACATAAAAAAAGCCGGACATCGCATAACGACGTCCGGCCCGGAAAACTACTCGAAAAAACAACCTGCTATTTTTTCTTGTCTTTTTTCTTGTCCTTCTTTTTTTCTTTGTCTTTCTTTTTAGCTTTGTCCTTATCCTGAAGGGGACAGCTGCCGCACATTTTTCCTTTCTTCAGGTAGCCTTCACAGCATTTATCCTTCTTTTTCTTATCCTTGCCCATGCGATACCTCCTTCCATCCGCCAACGTGTCGAGAATCATCCCGCATTCCAGCCGAGCACCAAGGCTCTCCGAAATGGAACGGTGCAACCGAAGTTAAGGGCTGAGAGGATCTTATTCTTTTTTCTCTTTTCCCTTGTCCTTGGCTGGTTGCTGTGCCGGCTGCGGCTGCTGAATCTCCATCAGTTCGACCTGGAAAATCAACATGGAACCCGGCTCGATCACCGGGGGCGCCCCGCGATCACCGTAGGCGAGATCCGGCGGAATATAGAGTTCATAGGTCGAACCCACTTCCATGAGGGGGAGGGCTTCCTGCCAGCCGGCAATCACTTGGTTCACCTGAAAAACAGCCGGTTCGTTCCGCTTGTAGGAGCTGTCGAACTCTTTGCCATCGGCAAGGGTTCCCTTATACTGCACCTTGACGGTATCCGTCGGTGCCGGCTTGGCGCCCTTGGCGCTTTTCACCACTTTGTACTGGAGACCGGATTTGGTTTCAACCACGCCTTCCTTGGCCTTGTTCGCCTTCAGGAATTCCTCGGCTGCCTTGCGATTCTTCTGGACCATGGCCACGGTCTTCTGCATCTGCTTTTCCTGCTGACGCTTGGCGAACGCTTGCTGGATGGACGCGGCCTCTTCCGCGGTGAGCAGCGGCTTATTGCCGTTATAACCGTCATTGATGCCCTGCTGCAGTACGCCCAGGTCAAATTTGTCTTCCAGGCTCTTGAAATATTCACCAAGATCAAGCCCCATGGCATAACTCAATTTCTGCTCATCCGTTTTCAGCTCCGTGGGCTGATCGGCCGCAACAACCGATCCTGCGGTGAGCAGAAGGACAAGCAGGCAAGACAGATACAATTTCATACAATTCTCCTTCAGTTAAGGTGTTGAGGTAAAAGGAAAACGATCATGATCCGCGTAGGTTTCGTTTTCACCGACGCAGCATGACCGTAAGTCATTGCATAGTATTTATGCGGGGTGTTGTTGTGGCTGGTACAACCGTTTCTTTCCCGGTAATCCGTCACCGCTCAGGATAAGGGCAATCCCTGCGCTGACGGTTGCATTGCTAACTTAATCATCCTTGCGCGCTTTGTGTCCATAGAATTTGCAAAACATCACAGATTTTTATAATTTTCTTTTATCAATGACCCGTTTCGCCTTGCCCATGGAGCGTTCCAGCGATTTTTCCTCAACCAGTTTGACGTCGACACCGACTCCCAGCTCGGAGGCAAGACGGTTTTTAATGTGATCGATCATCATCCGCTGTTTTTTCATCTCGTCGAAAAAGATCGATTCCATCACCTCCACCAGCACCGTTATCTTGTCGGCATGATTATCCCGCTCGACAATGATCTGATAGTGGGGTTCCGTCCCCTCCACCTCAAACAGCACTTTCTCGATCTGAATGGGGAAGACGTTAACCCCCTTGATGATGAGCATATCGTCGGTCCGCCCCATCACCCGCTGCATCCGTTTCAGAGTCCGGCCGCAGGGGCAGGGCTCGGGGATAAACCGGGTGAGATCGCGGGTCCGGTACCGGATCATGGGAAAGGCCTCCTTGGTCAGGGTGGTGATCACCAACTCCCCGATCTCGCCCTCGGGTACCGGCTCCAGGGTGACCGGATCGAGGATCTCAAGGAGAAAATGATCCTCGTTGATATGAAGGCCGTTGCATTCCTGGCATTCGCCGGAGACCCCCGGTCCCATGACCTCGGAGAGGCCGTAGTTGTCGGTGGCGATGATGCCGAGTTTCTGATGGATCTCGTGGCGCATGGCCTCGGACCAGGGTTCGCCGCCGAACAGGCCGTAACGCAGGCTCAGGCCGTTGGGGTTGATGCCCATCTCCATCATGGCATCCGCCAACACCAGGGCATAGGAAGGGGTACAGACCAGGGCGGTGGTCTTGAAATCCTGCATGATCTGGATCTGCCGCTTGGTGTTGCCGGCGGAGATCGGAATGACCGAGGCCCCGATCAGTTCCGCGCCGTAATGGAGGCCGAAACCGCCGGTGAACAGGCCATAGCCGAAGGCGATCTGAATGACATCGTTTTTGGTGACCCCGGCGGCGGTGATCACCCGTGCGACCAGGTTCGACCAGGTCTTGATGTCGTTGCGGGTGTAGCCGACCACGGTGGCGCTGCCCGCGGGGCCGGAGGGGGAATGGGAGCGAACCACGTCCCGGAGCGGCACGG
>Ga0074197_1001148_pt1 | contig 24387 bp, 24 predicted proteins | sample EPASupsiteSAE305_FD_64526 | JGI IMG/M metagenome (GOLD analysis project Ga0074197, IMG submission 64526) | Bioremediated contaminated groundwater microbial communities from EPA Superfund site, New Mexico - SAE3-05 reassembly with SPADES | ecosystem: Environmental > Aquatic > Deep subsurface >...
TCAAGGCGAAGGTGGCTTCCGTGGCTCCGTGGGGGCTGGAGTACAAGGTGGAATTGGATTGTGGTTTCACCCTGCAGGCCGCCGTGACCAAACAGCTGGTGGACGGGCTGGGCCTGAAGCCCGGGGCGGAAGTTTACGCCTCGTTCAAGGCCGTGGCCGCCCACCTGATAAAGAGGAACCTATGATAACTTTCGAAGAAGCGATGGACACGGTAATTAAGGGGGCGAAGCCCCTGCCTCCCGTGCTGGTCCGTGTCGAAGACTCCGTAGGCCGGGCGCTGGCCGAGGACGTGCGTTCGGCGCTCGCCATGCCGCCTTTTAATAAATCCGCCGTGGACGGCTACGCCGTGCGCGCAGCGGACGTGAAGCCCGGCCGCGGCTTCAAATGCCTGGGGCTTATACAGGCCGGCGAAAGCTTTAACCGCAGGCTGGGTTCCGGAGAATGCGTGAAGATCATGACCGGCTCGCCGGTGCCCGCCGGCGCCGACGCGGTGATCATGGTGGAATTCTCCTCGGAGAGCGGCGGCCTGGTCTGGTTCTCGCGGGGCGCGAACAAAGAAGACAATATCGCCCTGCGCGGCGAGGATATTAAAAAGGGGCAGCTGATAATGCGGCGCGGTTCGGTCATAGGTGTACAGCACATAGCGGCGCTGGCCGCCGCCGGCCGCGGCGCCGTGAAGTGCGGCGCGCTGCCGCGCGTATCGCTGGTGAATACCGGCGGGGAAATAGTGCCTCCCGGCGCGAAACTCGGCAGGAACCGCATCTATAACAGCAACGGCCCCATGCTCGCGACTCTCCTGAAGACGGACGGCGTGAACGCCGCGCCGGAGATAGTGCGCGACGAGCCCAGAAAACTTAAAGCCGCGCTCGCCAAGGCCCTGAAAGCCGACGTCGCCCTTATTTCAGGAGGCGTGTCCATGGGCGACTACGACCTGGTTCCAGGCATCCTGAAAGAGCTGGGCGTTAAAAAACTTTTCCACACCGTTCGGGTGCGTCCCGGCAAACCCATGTTCTTCGGAGTGAAGGGCCGTACGCTGGTCTTCGGTATTCCCGGCAACCCGGTGGCAAATTTTATGGCTTACCTCGCCTATATCCGGCCGGCCATCCGCAAAATGGCGGGCCGCCCTGATTTCGCCCCTGTTTTCCTGGACGGGGTCTGCGAGACCAAATTCGAGCCGCGCACCCCGCGCCGCGCCATGGTGCTCTCCACCGTGGGCGTGAAAGCCGCTTTCTCGCTGCGGGAAGTCTGCAATAACGGCTCGGCCGATATCCTGGCCTTGGCCGCGGCCGGCGGCTTTACCATGATAGCCGAGAACAGCGCGGTGAAAAAATGCGGCCGGGCGAAATTCATTTCATGGCTGTAGATTACCTCAGGCTGTCGCTTACCGACAGGTGCAACCTCAACTGCGTCTACTGCACGCCGCGGGAGAAGAGCGGTTATTTGAAACACGAGGACCTGTTGCGTCACGAGGAACTGGCGCGCGCCGCGGCGGCTTTCGTGCGGGCCGGGGTCAGGAAGATCCGCCTGACCGGCGGCGAGCCGCTGCTGCGCAAGAACATAGTGGGCCTGGTAAACATGTTGAGCGCCATACCCGGCCTGAAGGAACTGGCGCTCACCACCAATGGCCTGCTGCTTAAAGACCTGGCCGAGCCGCTGCGCGAGGCGGGTCTGGACCGGGTGAACGTCAGCCTGGATACGCTCAAGAAGGACGTTTTTAAGAAGATAACGGGCTCGGCCGGCTTGGACAAGGTGTGGGCGGGCATAGAGGCCGCCCTGGCCGCGGGGTTCGGCGAAGTGAAGCTGAACGTGGTGCTGATGAAAGGCCTGAACGACCTGGAAGCCGCAGATTTCGCCCGGCTCTCCGTCAAACTCCCTTTGAGCGTGCGGTTCATAGAATTCTATCCTACCAACGAGAGGGCCTCACGCCTTAAAGGCGCGCTGGTGACCACCGCCGAGACCAAGCGCCGCATAGAAGAGGCGCTGGGCCCGCTGCTGCAGCTGCCGGCCGCGGCCGCCGACGGCCCCGCCAGCGTCTATAAACTGCGCGGCGCCGCCGGTAAAATAGGCTTTATCAGCGGGCGCAGCGATTATTTCTGCGGCGCCTGCAACAGGGTGCGCATGGATTGCACCGGCAGGATCTACCCGTGCCTGTTCTCTCCCGCCACGCACAGCCTGCGCGACCTGCTGCGCGCTAACGCCCCGGACGCGGCGCTGGACGACTACCTGAAGAAAGCCTTTTTAGTAAAATCTAAGTACAAGAAAGATTCGCCTACCGCCGGCAATATAGAGATGAGCAGCCTGGGCGGTTAAGGACCCTATGATAGACGTTGGAAATAAGAAGGATACCAAGCGGACGGCCCGGGCGCAGGCCTATATAAAGCTGAACCCTGAAATAGTCGGCCTGATCAAAGCCGGCAAGCTTCCCAAAGGTAATGTGCTGGAGGCCGCCCGGTTCGCTGGCATTCTCGCCGCCAAGAATACCGCGGGTCTTATCCCGCTCTGCCACAACCTGCCGTTGAACTTCGTGGGCGTGGAGTTTAAGGTGGAAAAAGCGGGCATCCTTATAACCACCGAGGCCCGCTGCACCGGCAAGACCGGCGTGGAAATGGAGGCCCTGGTGGCCGCCTCCGCCGCCGCCCTCACCATCTACGACATGTGCAAGATGTTCGCCCAGGACCTGGAGATAGGCGAAATTTTCCTGCTGGAGAAGCTCGGCGGCAAGAGCGGCCATTACAAACGCTAGGGAGTTGGAGGGGATGGCCGGGGTGTTGCCCGGCGAACCCGTTGGGGAGAGGGGTGACTATTGCGCGTTAGCGGAATAGTCACTGCAGTGCCTCAATCGCGGAGCGATTGAGGGGAACCGCGCAACGGTTCCCTGCAGTCCGGGTGAGCGGGTAACACCCCGGTCAGACCCGACCAGACATTTTAAGACTATGGGCAAGATCTTCTCTATAAACTGCAGCGCCGCAAAGGGCGTGCCTAAAGAGAACGTCCAGAAGGCCGTGCTCGTGAAAGGCTCCGGCATAGCCGGGGACGCGCATGCCGGCACGGACATCCGGCAGGTGAGCCTGCTGGACATGGAGAGCGTGCGCGGCCAGATAGCCGACGCGAAGGCGAAAAAGGCGACGGTGGAGATCCGCCCAGGGATCTACGCCGAGAACATCACCACCGAAGGGGTAAACCTCGCCGCGCTCAAAATAGGCGACCGGCTGCGCGTGGGCAGGACCGCCGTACTGAGAATTTCAAAGATAGGCAAGGAATGCCACAGCCGCTGCGCCATCTACCACCAGGTAGGGGACTGCATCATGCCCCGTAAAGGCATTTTCGCCGAAGTAGTGGAAGGCGGAGACATAGCCGTAGGAGACCCAATTGAGCTTTATTGAAATAGCCGTGCTCACTTCCAGCGACCGCTGTTCGCGCGGCGAGGCCGAAGACGTCAGCGGCCGGCTGATAGGCGAGCTGATAAAACCCATAGGCGCCCGCGTGGCCGCCTACGACATAGTGCCCGACGAGATCCCGGCCATAAAAGAAAAGCTGCTGCGCTACTGCGACGAGCTGAGGGTGAGCGTGGTCATTACCACCGGGGGCACCGGTTTCAGCGGCCGCGACGTTACCCCCGAGGCCACCGCGCAGGTTATCGAGCGCAATATCCCCGGCCTGCCCGAGCTGATGCGCGCCGAAGGCCTCAAGAAAACTAAAAAGGCCGCTCTCTCCCGCGGCATCTGCGGCATACGCGGCAATACCATCATCCTAAACCTGCCCGGCAGCCCCAAAGCCGTAAAAGAGAACCTGGAAGCCGTGCTGGACCTCATCCCGCACGCCCTGGAAATGCTCCGGGGCGGCGGGCACTAGCAAATGCTAAAATTTGAGCGGTAGGTATCTGAACAAGTGGGGTGGCAATAATGAAGAACTGTCTCGTAACTTTAAGCGCCGCGGCGGCTTTCCTGTTTTCGGCCGGCCCCGCTTTCGCGCAGCCCGCTGACAGCCTGGTGACCGGGGCCGCTGCCCTGGGCTTTACGCTGCCTGGCGGTGAACTGCCGGCGGTAAACCTGCCGGGGATACCGGCTAGGGCCCGGGCCTTCCAGCCGGCCGCCAACGCCCTGCCCGAAAACTGTCCTAATATGCCGGTGCTCTACGTGAAGAACGGGGACCTGTACAAGAACGGCAAGAAGCTCGGCCGCAACGCCTCCGCCTACAAAGGCGCCTGCTCCGGCGACGCCGCCTGGCGCGATTCTTACGGCCGCATCTATAAGAACGAGGCCGAACTGGGAAGTTCCGTCCAGGACTTCGAGATCGCCCTTTACACAGGGGACGTCTTCTGGAAGAATTCCTACGGCCGCCTCTACCGGAACTCGGCCGAGGTGGGCAGCGCGCAGGTGTTCATAGTGGCCGACTGGACCGGCGACGTGGCCTGGCGCGATCCTTACGGCCGCCTCTACAAGAATTCCGAAGAGCTGGGCGCCTCCTCCCGCTTCCAGATGGCTTCCCATACGGGCGACGTGGTCTGGACCGACAGCTTCGGCAATCTCTACAAGAACCGGGAGAAGCTCGGCAGCAGCAATAATTTCTTCGTGGCCGACCGCACCGGCGACGTGGCCTGGCTGGACGGCTTCTCCAACCTCTACCTCAATAAGACCAGGATCTCCTCCAGCTGCCAGCGCTTCGAGCTGCGTGAGGACGGCAAGCTGCTCTGGGTGGACAATTTCGGCGAATACCATTACGTGGACGCCGCCGGCCGGTTCATTCCCGCCCTGGACGCGGCCGCCGCTTCCAGCCGCGGCACGGTGTTGCTCCTGGACCCGCGCACGGGCAAGGTGCAGCCGGTCATTCAGGTGGGCGGCGGCTTCATCTACGCGGCCACCGGCCAGTTCGTGCCGGCCGTGTTCAACGGCTCCGGCTACATCCTTCAGACCGGGCAGTTCCTGCCGGTGGTGGGCGGCCGTTCCTCCAACCCGGAGAACCGCCTGACCGGCAAATGGACCGGCTGGGGCGAATGGACCTACCAGGGGTCCGGCACCCGCTGCGACGTCATGTGGCTGCTTTTCGACGACGGCAAGGATTACCTGGAGCGCAAGGACGGCTACTTCGACTGCGGTTTCGTGGGCCTGGCCTCCGAGCCGGCCAGCTGGACCAAGAAAGGTTCGCAGCTGCTGGACCAGAACGGCGCCGACGCCGGCTCCTATGAGAACGGCAACGTCGTGCTGAAAGAGGCCTACAGCGAGAACGTGGACATCCTGACCACCATAAAGGTGAGCGGCCTGCACCTGGACTATTCTGAGATCTGGACCGAGAAGAGCGGCCGCGAGCTTTACGTGATAACCGGCCGTATGTTCACCGGCGGCAAATAACCGCGCCCGCTGAAATAAAAAACCCGGGGTTTGGCCCCGGGTTTTTTATTTATCCGTGAGTTCAGTTCTTAAGCAGCTCTTCGAAGAGGCTGCCGGGAATCCTGGCGCGGAAGCAATTGCGGCACTGCAGGCTGCGGCCGAGTTGTTTATAGGACTGCCCGCCCTTGAACGTAAAGGTCATGCCTGGGAGTTCTGTCCAGTTGCGGCCGTCCGCCGTCTCGCCGCGGGCCGCGCGCCACCAGAGGTCTATGGCCGCTTCATCGTTGCGGATCATGGCCAGTTTGAGCTGCTGCTGCTCCTGGCTTTCCCAGGGCATGGGCATTATTTTCTGCAGGTCCTTAGAAAGCTGTGTCTTCACTCGCTTGATGAGTTCCATTTCCAGCTCGGCCATGGCCTTTATGGCCTCCACGCGCGACATCTGGTAAGGGAACTTGAACTTCAGGGTTTCCGTCATCTCGTTGACGAAGATGCTCTTCACTACGGTGGCGCTCAGTTTTATTGCCGCCTGCTCGCCGGTCATGAGCGTGGGGGCGCTGTCATGAAGTCCGGTGTTCACGTAAACGGCTGCGGGGAAAATGCCCTGCAGGCCGGAGTAGTAAGGCGGCGGGGTCACGGGCTGTTCGCCGCCCTGGCCGCCCCCGGTGCCCGGGCAGCCGTAGGGGGAATCCACGCAGTACGGCCCGTTGGCCGGAGGTATTTCCCCGCGATTGAACTCGACGAGGCCGGCGTCGCCGGCCGCGGCGGCCAGTCCGGCCGCCAGGGTTTCATTGCTGAAACTCTGAGCTGCGCCGGAAGTCCCGTCAAAATCCAGGTCCAGGGGACCTGCTTTGGCCGCGGCCGCGGCCGCCAGTAGTATGGAAACCAAAAGTGCTATTTTTGTGTTGTTCATTGTTCCCTTTGAATTCAGTTTGCCGGGCGTACGTAACGTATGGAGTAGCCCCACTGGTCGGCGTTGTAGGCCTTGAGCAGCTTGGATTCCAGGATCACGTACCCGGCGGCCCTGAAATTAGCCTCCAAGGCCTTACCGTCGCTTTCTGCTTGCGATTTTCCGTACCAGCCCTGATAGGGTTGGCCGTCTCGTCCCCGCCATAGCTCGAAGGTCAGTATTTCCGCCGAAGCGCCGCCGAGCGGCGCGAGGTATTCGATGACGTATTCGTAGTTGTAGTTGTAACTGCCGGGGACGTAATTATTCTTTCTGAGAGTTGACTTCAGCACCACATTGCCGACGGCCTGTAATTTTCCCTCCAGGGCTTTGCCGTCCGCTTTTATCCTGGTGTCTCCGTAGTGGTCGTAGATCTGGTCGTTCTGGTCCCGGTTCAGGTAATAGAACTGGACGGTTCCGGGGGAGCGGCCCACGGGCGGGAGGTATTCGATGACGTATTCGTAGTTGTAATCGTAGTTGCCGGGCACATAATTGTTCTTCCTGAGGGTTGTTTTCACTGTTATGTAGCCAGCTGCCCGCAGCTTCGCTTCAATAGCTTTTCCGTCTTCCTTAATCCTGGTGTCGCCGTAGTGGTCGTAGATCTGGTCGTTCTGGTCCCGGTTCAGGTAATAATATTGGACTTTTTCCGGGGTTCGGCCCACCGGCGCGAGGTATTCGATGACGTATTCGTAGTTGTAATCGTAGTTGCCGGGGACGTAATTATTCTTCCTGAGGGTGGAGTTCACTATTACATAACCGGCCGCCGTCAGCCTCGCTTCGATAATTTTTCTATCTTCTTTTATCCTGGTGTCGCCGTAGTGGTCGTAGATCTGGTTGTTCTGGTCCCGGTTCAGATAATAATATTGGAGACTTCCGGAGGCAAATCCTTCGGGGGCCGCGTATTCGATGATGTATTCGTAGTTGTAATCGTAGTTGCCGGGCACATAATTATTCTTCCTGAGCGTGGCGCCGGTTATGATGTAGCCTGCCGCTTTCAGTTTCGCTTCTACGGCCTTACCGTCCGCCTGTATCCGGGCCTCGCCATAATGATCGTAGATCTGGTTGTTCTGGTCCCGGTTCAGATAATAGCGGTCGACCCTGACCGGTGCTTTAGGGAGAGGCGCCTTGATCTCTGAAGAACCGGAGGCGTTCGCCCGTAGTTCCTCAATGGCTGCGCTTGCGGGGGAGCAGGGCGCGGTCAAGGTCAAGATACAGAGAAGGCTCAGAAGGTGGTTTCTCATTTGATCCTCAAAAAAGCGGGCCCCGCGTTTGCGGGGCCACGAAAGCTCGCGTTTAAAGCGGCAGCCAGGCGAAGGGCTTGTCCACGCTGCCTTCGCCGCGGGCCACCAGCACGCCGGCCGCGTTGAAGAGCCAGGCGCGCATGGTGTCGTCATGGACGTAGCTCTGCACCACGAAGGCCGTGCGGCCGTTCACGTTCAGCTTGAAGGCCTCGGAAGTGTTGCCGGGCCCCTCGGGGAGGGTGGCTAATTCATTCTCCAGCCGGGCGCGGGCGCCGGGGGGGAGTTCCTTCAGGTCGGCGAAATTGGTCAGGCCGCCGGCCTCTATCTCGCGCTCGAAAGCGGTCTTGGCGGCTTCGGCCCAGCTCTGCGCGGCTTTGTCCTGCGCGGGTGCCGGCACCGGGGTGGAGAGCTTTATTTCGCTGGCCGGGGCCTGCGAGCTCAGGTCGGCGAAAGAACCGGCCGCCAGCGGGGAAAAGCCGCCGGAAAGCAGGATGGCGGTCATCAGTATTTTCATTATTATCTCCTCGATATGGCCCGGTACGGCCCTTTAAAACTTACAAAGGCTAGGTTACAAATTACCCGCCCGGCCCCGCATAAGGCTTTGTGCCTAATTTCCAGGGGAATTAGGACCCAGCCCCGGCTGGGTCCTAAGTACCGCGCGCCGGCTTTTTAAAAAGGTAAAATTAATTATCTTTTGCAGTCCTATTCAACGGAGGGAACATGAAAGGCTGGACCGGCAATATCCTGAGGGTGAACCTTACCGACAAGACTTGGAAGAAAGAATCCTTTAACGAAGAATTCGCCAAGAAGTGGGTAGGCGGGCGCGGTTTCGCCGCCAAGATGCTTTTCGACGAGCTGAAGCCCGGCATAGATCCGCTGGGCCCGGAGAACAAACTGGTGGTGGCCCTGGGCCCAATAGCCGGCATTCCCGCCCCCAACACCGGCAAGGTTGTTGTGGCCGCCAAATCCCCGCTCACCGGGTTCTACGGCGACGGCAACCTGGGCTCCAATGTCTCCAGTCAACTGCGCAAGGCCGGCTACGACGCCATGATAATTGAAGGCAAGGCAGATAAGCCGACCTATCTCAATATCGAGGACGATAAGGTGGAGTTCCTGCCCGCGGACGAGATGTGGGGTAAGGGCACCTACTTCTCCAACGAATGGATCTATAAGAAGCACGGCAAGAACGCCGGCGTGCTGAACATCGGCCAGGCCGGCGAGAACAAGGTGCTGTTCGCCGTGATCCGCAGCCTGGAAGGCCGCGCCGGCGGGCGCCCCGGCATAGGCGCGGTGATGGGTTCCAAGCTGCTCAAGGCCATAGTGGTAAAGGGCACCAAGCAGATCCCGCAGGCGGACCCGGAGCTGATGCGCAAGCTGGGCATAGACGGCCTGAAGAAGGCCCGCGAACTGGACCAGAAAAGCGGCTGGAGCAAGCAGAGTACCAACGCCGTGCTGGCCTGGTGCAACGAGGTGAACGGCCTGCCGGTGCAGAACATGCGCAAGACCTCGCACCCCGAGGCGCACAAGGTGGACGGCGAACGCTTGAACGACGCCCGCGTAGCCACCTACGGCTGCCCCAGCTGCACCATGCACTGCGGCATCACCATCCACGACGACGAAGGCCGCGAGAGCGAGCTGGATTACGAGAATATCGGCATGCTGGGCCCGAATGTGAACGTGTTCGACCTCAAGAAGGTGGGCTCGCTGAATTATCTGTGCGACGATTACGGCCTGGACACCATCTCGGCCGGCGCGGTGCTGGGCTTCTACGCCGACGCCATAGAGCACGGCGCCACGAAGGGCGATTTCAAGTTCGGGGACGCCGACAAGGGCAAGACGCTGCTCTGGGATATTGCCACCCGCAAAGGCGAGGCCGGCAACTTACTGGCCGACGGCGCCCTGAAGGCCGCTAAAGTGTACGGCAAGAACTCCGCCGACTACGCCATGCAGGTGAAGGGCCTGGAAATGGCCGCCTACAACTGCAAATCCATTCCCGGCCAGGCGCTGGCCTTCGGCGTGGCGGCCATAGGCGGCCACCACCGCGAGGCGTGGATCATCACCTTCGAGCTCAAGCACAGCAAGCGCGAGAGCTACGGCCCCGAGAAGGCGGCCAAGGTGATAGAGCTGCAGCGCATCCGCGGCGGCCTGTTCGAAATGCTGGTGGCCTGCCGCTTCCCCTGGGTGGAGGTGGGCTATGAGCTGGAGAACTATCCCAAGTTCTTCAACGCGGTCACCGGGCTGGACTGGACGCTGGAGAATTTCTGGGTGGCGGCCGACCGCGCCTATTCCATGATCAAGCTGCATTACCTGCGCGAGTTTCCGAACGCGACGCGCAAAGACGACTACCCGCCGGCGGTCTGGTTCGACAAGGCCAACGCCGACACCGAGGGCCCGCAGAAAGGCGTGGTGCTGGAGTACGACAAGTACGACTCGCTGCTGCAGCATTACTACGATGCTCGCGGCTACGACTCTCGCGGTATTCCCACCCTGGAGACCCTGAAGAAACTGGGGCTCGAGGCGGAGGCGGCCGCGGCCGCCAAGGTGGCCGCGCTCAACTGATGAAAGTAACGGTGAAGCTGATAGGCCCGCTCATCTACGAGGGCGGGTTCAGCGAGCGGACGCTGGAACTCCCCGGCCCGGTGACGGCCGGGGAGCTTTCCGTACTGGTGAAGATCGATAAGAAGCGCCCCACCATCATAACGCGCAACGGGCGGGCCGTGGCGGCCGGCGACCAACTGGCCGACGGCGACCGCGTGGTCATCTCCCACATCTACTCCGGCGGCTAGCCCGCTCTTATGAAAAAATTACTGCCGCTGACGCTGCTGCTCCTGGCCGGGTGCGCTGGCCGGGCGTATAACCCCGCCCTGGCGCTGTGGCGGCATTATGAGCCGGCCGCCGCCGCCCATGCCGTGAACCCGTACCTCAACAACGTTATCGGCCTCGGGCTGCTGCAGAAGCGCAGCCACGTGGAGGAGACCGGCGCCTATATCCAGTGGTACATCGACCACCTCAATTATCCGGACAAGCACGGCGTGACCGGCAGCATGTACGACTACTATATAGGGCCCGACGGGCGCGAGACCGCCGGCAAGGGTTACGATTCCGTGGACAGCTACGCCGCCACCTTCCTGATACTGCTGGAGAAGTATTATTCGGTCTCCGGCGACGCGCGCCTGGTGCGCAGGAACTGGGGGAAGATAAAGGACGTGGCGTTCATAATTTCCTACCTGCAGGACAAGGACGGCCTGGTGCGGGCCCTGCCGGGCTCGGACAGCAAATACCTGATGGACAACTGCGAATGCTACGCCGGCCTGCTCGCCTATCAGCGGCTGGCCGAGGCGCTGGGCTACGGGCGGCAGCCTTATTACGACACCGTGGCCCAGGCCATAAAAAAGGGCATAACCGAGGTCCTTTACGACCGGGCCGGCGGTTTCTACTACTGGGGGCTGGCCGGGGGGGTGAAGAGCGGGCACCGGCCCGAAACGTTGTATCCCGACGCCCTGGCGCAGATCTTCCCTGCGCTCTACGGGGTCACCGAAGACCCGAAGCCGCTGGAGGATTTTCTCTCAAGGTACGGTTCCGGGGCCGGGCTGCCTCCGGAGCAGCGGCTCATACTGCGCCTGGCGGAGGCTAAGGCCGGCAAATAGCGCCAATAAAAAACCCGGGAACTCTCCCGGGTTTTTTTGCGCCTTCTTCCGTGTCAGTCCACGTAGAGGCAGAGGTAGGCGGTGTCTTCGCCCACCTTGAGCTGGAATTTTGAATTCGGAGGCACGGTAAAGGTGGAGCCCTTCGAAAAATCCTTCCACGCGGTCTCACCGGGCAGTTTCACCGTGAGCTTGCCGCTCACGACGGTCATTATCTCTTTCTTGCCGGTGCCGAACTCATAGTCGCCGGGGGCCATCACGCCCACGGTAGCGGGGCCTCCGTCCGCGGCGAAGGCTATGGATTTCACTTTGCCTTCAAAATACTCGTTGGTCTTGAACATTCTTTTCCCTTTTCAGCCGCCGCAGCCGCAGCCGCCGCCGCACTGGTGGCCGCCGGGGTTCATGGGGCAGCCGGCGGGCTTTGAGCCGCCTTTCTTCAGGCCGGGGATATCGTCGGAGACCTTCACGACCTTGCCCAGCTTGGCGTCGTAGACGTAGCGGCCGGTCTTGTTGTCGGCCTTTTTATTCTCTTTGTTTTCGGGCATACGGGAAATTTGGTGCGCTCGACAGGAATCGAACCTGTATAACCGCCTTCGCAGGGCGGGACTCTATCCGTTGAGATACGAGCGCAAGGAACAGCTGAAGGTATATTTTATTATTTATCGGCCGGGGATAACAATACTCACATCCCCAGAAGCCGCTTCCACCAGGGCTTTTCCGGCGCCTTCACCTCGGGGACCTGCTCGAACACCTGCTGTTCTCCCTGGCCCTTGTAGACCGGCATGCCGACCCTGAAGGTGGAGCCTTTGCCCGGCTCACTCTCCAGCGTGATGCGCCCGCCCTGCATTACCACCATGGCCTTGGTGATGGACAGGCCCAGGCCCGTGCCGCCCACTTTCTCGCCGGAGGCCACCTGCACGAATTTCTCGAAGATCTTGCCCTGGTCCTCTTTCTTGATGCCGCAGCCGGTGTCCTTCACGGAGAAGAAGGTGAAGCCGGCCAGGGACTCCTTGCCGGCGTCCGCCGAGATCTCTATGGTGCCGCCCTGCGGGGTGAACTTGATGGCGTTGGAAATGAGGTTGATGAGCACCTGCACGGTGCGGCGCCGGTCGGCGTAGATGTGCTGTACGCCCGGCTCCACGCTCACGGCCAGGTTGATGCCCTTGGAGGTGGCCCAGGCGCGCATGGATTCGGCCGCCTCTTTGGCTATTTCCGCGGCCGGCGAACCTTCCTGGTGGAAGACCATCTTGCCGGACTGGAGCTTGGAGAAGTCCAGGATGTCGGTGATGATGGAATTGAGGCGCTCGGTGTTGCGGATGGCCGTGTTGAGCACGCCTTTGGAAGCGTCGTTGCCGGGGGCGTCCTTACCCATGATCTCCAGCGCGGCCTTTATGGACGTGAGCGGCGAGCGCAGCTCGTGGGTCATGTTGGCTATGAACTCCTGCTGCATCTGCTCCACCTGCTTGAGCTTGACCGCGTCGGTGGGGATGGACACGGCGCCGACTATCTTGCCGTCCTCGTTCTGGATGATGGCGGTGGCCTTCTTCACGGTCTCCGCCATGCCGGCGGGTCCGGTCCTGACGATCTCCTTGGAAATATCGGCCCGGCTCTCGCTCTTGATCTCCTTGGCCAGGGAGACCACCTGGTTCTCTATCTGGGAGAGGTCCACTATGTTCTTGCCCGACAGCTGCGAGAGGGCCTTGCCGGAAATGGCCTCCGCCTGCGGGTTCATCATCAGGATCTTGCCTTCCTTGTCTACCACCACCACGCCGTCGGCGATGCTGGTCATGACGGACTCGGTGCGGGCCATGTCGTTCTCGACCTTCTTTTTCTCCCGGCGCACTTCTTCCAGCGCCCGGGTGACGCCCGCTTCCACGGCTTCCTTGAATTTGGCTTCCAGCAGCTCTATGACACGGCGCTGTTCGGCCGGGTCGGAGGTGACGCGGCTCACCACGGTGGCCAGCGCGTTCTCGAAATTCTGGCCGGAGATCTTCTCCGCCACCTTTTCCTGGGGGGCGGCGGCCTGCCCTTGGCCTTGGCCCTGCCCCTGCCCGCCGGCCGCGCCGGCCTGGCCGGGGGCCGTTACGGAGGCCGAGCCCGCGGGGGCGCCGGCTTCCACCTTGGCGTAAACGGCCTCATTGAGCTTTATCTTCTCTATGCCGCGTTCGGCCAGGAAGGCCTTGGCCTCGCCCTTGAAGGCCTGCACCTGGCAGAGGGCCAGCAGGTCGTCGCCGCCGGCACCTGGGGAGAAGGTGATGGTCTGGATGCGGAACTTGGAATAGAGGTTCTTGAGCGAGTTGGGGAGTTTGTCCGCCGCCACCAGCGGCACGCCGTTGACCAGCAGCTTGTCGTTGTCTATGGTCACGGAGAAGTCCCCGCCGCCCAGCGAGTCGGCTATCTGGCCCAGCAGGGCCTGCCCTTCCTCGAGTGCCTGCTTGACCTGCGGGTGGTCCGGCTTGTACAGGTTTATCTGCACCAGCGCCCGGGTGAAGGTCTTGAGGAAGTTGAACCAGAGCAGCTTTTGGTCTTGGTTTTCGGTCATAACCTGAAGATATTCTTCCCTTTCAGGCCCTTGGTGGCGTTCCTGGTGTCGAAGACCAGCCTGGCGTTCTTAACTATGGCCGCGTAATCTATGCAGGAGTGCGGGGTGACTATCATCACGCAGTCGTACTGCTTTATTTTTTTGAGCGCGTCCTTGCGGGCGCGGCGCACCTCGCCTTCCACGTCGGTCTCGGAGACGTACGGGTCGTAGAAATCCGCCTTGGCGCCGGTCTTCTCCAGCAGTATCAGTACGTCCCGGGCCGGGCTTTCGCGCGGGTCGGAGATGTCGGGCTTGTAGGCCATGCCTATCATCAGGATCTTGGAGCGGCTGAGGGCCAGGCCGCGGGTATTGAGGATCTCGCCCAGGCGCGCCACCACGTGGTCGGGCATGGAGGAGTTGATGGCGCCGGCCAGCTCTATGAAGCGCGGCTCGAAGTTGAGCGTCTTCATCTTCCAGCCGAGGTAATGGGGGTCCAGCGGGATGCAGTGGCCGCCTATGCCGGGGCCGGGGTAGAAAGGCATGAAGCCGAAAGGCTTGGACGCCGCGGCGCCTATGACCTCCCACACGTCGAGGCCCAGCTTGTGGCACATCAGGGCCATCTCGTTGATCATGCCTATGTTCACGGCGCGGAAAGTGTTCTCCAGCAGCTTCACCAGCTCGGCCGCCTCGGTGCTGGAAACTTTCAGGACCTTGTCTATTACCGCCCCGTAGAGCAGGCCGGCGAGTTCCGTGCAGGCGGGGGTGTGGCCGCCCACCACCTTGGGGGTGTTCTTCACGCCGTACTTCTTATTGCCCGGGTCCACGCGCTCCGGCGAGAAAGCCAGGAAGAAATCCTTGCCGGCCTTCAGGCCGCCGGCCTCCAGCATGGGCTTCACCAGTTCGCGGGTGGTGCCGGGGTAGGTGGTGCTCTCCAGCACTATGAGCTGGCCGCGGCGCAGGTAACGGCGGGCTTCCTTGACCGAGGCCACTATATAGGAAACGTCGGGGTCCTTGCTTTTGCGCAGGGGGGTGGGCACGCAGATTATGACCGCGTCCATTTTTTTCAGGCCCGCGAAATCCAGGGTGGCCTTGAGCAGGCCTTTCTTCACGAGTTTCGCCACTTCTTCGGTGGGGACGTCCGGGATATAGGATTCCGCGTCCCTGATGTCGCGCACTTTCTGCTGGTCCACTTCGAAGCCGGTCACCTGGAAGCCGCCCTTGCCGAATTCGGCCGCGAGCGGCAGGCCCACGTAGCCCAGGCCCACTATGCCTATCTTCGCCTTGCGCTCCAGGATGAGTTTTTTGAGTTTTTCCATTGTTATGATCCCCTGAAAATTCACCTAGAATTATACTAAAAAACCCGATTTTGGGGGCCGGACTTCCTTTAGTAGTGGATATATTAATATAATTATAAATCTATGGAGTGGATTTTACAGCTCCCGGTGCTGTTTTTTTCTGTCATTTTTCATGAATTCGCGCACGGCTTTGCGGCCTACCGGCGCGGGGACGATACCGCTTATCTTTCCGGGCGGCTCTCCTTCAACCCGCTGCCGCACGTGGACCCCATAGGCACGGTGCTGATCCCGGTAGTCTGCGTGCTGATGAATTTTCCGGCCATAGGCTGGGCCAAGCCGGTGCCCGTGAACCCGTACCGCATGCACAGCCCGCGCAGGGACATGGCCGTGGTGGCTTTCAGCGGCCCGCTCTCGAATATCCTGCTGGCGCTGCTCTCCATCGCGGCCGTGAAGGTGCTGATGCTGGACTTCCTGCCTGGGGACCTGACGCTGACCCTGCTGCGCATGTTCGGTTTCGCGGTGCTGATCAACCTGATGCTGGCCGTTTTCAATTTGATCCCGCTGTTCCCGCTCGACGGCAGCCAGATCGCGCTGGGGCTGCTCAAGGGGCGGGCGCTGGAAATTTACGAGAAGCATATCCCTTACGGCATGTATATCCTGCTCGCCCTGGTGTTCACCGGCCTGCTGCAGAAGGTGATGGGGCCGGTGCTGAACCTGGCCATGCTGCTGGTGGTCTCGCTGATGGGCGGTTTTTGAACGGCTTTACATATGGAAAAAGAAACTAAACCCGTGGTAGTCTCAGGCGCCAGGCCCACCGGCCGGCTGCATCTGGGCAATTACTGGGGCACCCTCAAGAACTGGGTGGACCTGCAGAATAAATACGGCTGCTATTTTTTCGTGGCGGACTGGCACGCGCTGACCACCGGCGCCGACAAGAGCGAGAACATAGCCGCCAACACCCGCGAGATGGTGCTGGACTGGCTGGCCATCGGCCTGGACCCGGCGCGCAGCGTCTTCTTCCGCCAGTCCGACGTCAAGGAGCACGCGGAGCTCGCGCTGCTGCTGGGCATGGTGGCGCCTATCAGCTGGCTGCTGCGCAACCCCACTTTCAAGGACCAGCTGCAGGAACTGCACAAACAGAAATACAAGGGCCAGGAAGACAAGATGAAGCAGGCCGAGGGCGTGACGAAGCAGCTCGCCGAGGCCCACGGCCACGACGCCGGGGAGCTGGCGCTGCATTCCGACATGGCCACGCTGGGCTTCCTGGGCTACCCGGTGCTGCAGGCCGCCGACATCATGCTTTACGACGCCAAGTTCGTGCCCATAGGCCGCGACCAGCTGCCGCACCTGGAGCTGTCGCGCGATATCGCCCGCCGCTTCAACCACATGTTCGGCGCCCCCGTGCTGACGGAGCCGGAGCCGCTGTTCACCAGCTCCCCCGTCGTGCCGGGCCTCGACGGCCGCAAGATGAGCAAATCCTACGGCAACACCATAGGCATTTTCGAGGACGCCAAGGGCCTGGAGACGAAGGTGAAGAAGATGTACACCGACCCGCTCAAGGTGAAGGTGGACGACAAGGGCCATCCCGAGGGCTGCGTGGCCTGCGCTTTCCACAAACTCTATAACCCCGACTGGAAAGCCCGCGAGGCCGAGTGCCGCGAGGGTAAAGTGGGCTGCGGCGCCTGCAAGAAACAATTGATAGAACTTATGGAAAAGGAGCTCGCCCCCATGCGCGCCCGCCGGGCGGAACTCGCGGCCTCCGTGAACGCGGAGGAGCTGCTGGCGGCCGGCGCCGCCAAGGCGCGCGCGGCGGCTTCGGCCAAGATGGCGGCCGTTTCCAAGGCGGCGGGGCTGATATGAGCGCCATAGACATACACCTGGAGAATTTCGAGGGTCCGCTCGACCTTCTGATGCACCTCATCAAGAAGAACAACCTGGACATCTACGACATCCCCATCTCCAATATCACGGCCGAGTACCTGCAGTACCTGGACGTGATGAAGAGCCTCAACCTCGAGGTGGCCGGCGAGTTCCTGGTGATGGCCGCCACGCTGATGCAGATAAAGGCCAAGATGCTGCTGCCCGCGCCCGAGGTGGCGGACGGCGAGAACGGCCCTGACCCGCGCGGCGCCCTGGTGAGCATGCTGGAAGAGTACCAGCGCTACAAGGAAGCCTCCAGGGAGATGAACGGCCGCTTCAACAAGTTCAAGGATTCCTTCTACCGCGGCTCGCCGGTGTTCACCAGCGAGGAAAAGTACCTGGACCTGGATTTCTACGCGCTCATGGACGCCGTGAAAAGGGCCTTCGTGCGCGTGGAGGCCAGCCGCGAGGTGGAGGCCGACCAGTTCCCCATCGAATCCCGCGTGGCCAAGATAGAGAAGATGCTGGAAGGCCGCGAGTGGATGCTGCTCGACGACGTGTTCGCGTCCGAGACCAAGCGCCTGGGCGTGATCACCTGTTTCATGGCCCTGCTGGAGCTTATCAAGCAGCGCAAGATACTGGTTTCGCAGGACGAGGCCTATACCGAGGTGCGTATTTACCCTGCGCCGCAGCAGGCCGCGCCCGCCGAGCCGGCTCCCCACGCCGAGCCCGCGGCCGAAGCCGCGCCGCAGGAGCCCGCGCCGGCGCCCGAGCCGGCCGCTGTGGCCGCCGCCCCGGAGCAGCCGCAGGCCGCGCAGGAACCGGCGCCCGGGGACCCCGCGCAGGAGCCGCCCACGGCTCAGCAGAACTGATTGAGAGGTAAACATGGAAGACGTGGAACTTAAGAAAATTTTGGAAACGCTGCTGTTCATCACCGACGCGCCGCTGCCGGTGAACCGCCTGGCCCAGCTCTGCGAGGTCCGCAATAAAGAGCGCGTGGAAGGCCTGCTGCAGGAGCTGCGCAAGACTTACGACGAGGAAGGCCGCACCCTGCAGGTGATGCAGGTGGCCGGCGGTTGGCAGCTCGCCACCCGCAGCGAGTACGGCATCTGGGTGCGCAAGCTCTACCAGAACAAGATGACCGTGCGCCTGACCCAGGCCGCCTTGGAGACGCTGTGCATCATCGCCTATAAGCAGCCGCTGACCAGGGCCGAGATTGAGGCCATCCGCGGCGTGGAAGTGATAGGCCCGCTCGAGACCCTCACCCAGCGCAGGCTCATCACCGTGGTGGGCCGGCGCGAGAGCATAGGCCGCCCGATACTTTACGGCACCACCAGCGAGTTCCTGCGCCAGTTCGGTCTGAATTCCCTGGACGACCTGCCCAAGCTCGAAAGCTTCAACATAGAGAACGTGGCCGCCGCCGCGCAGAGCACGGCGGTGGAGCTGATAGAGCAGGATTCCCTGGGCGAGCCGGTAGCCGAAGGCGCCCCGCCGCAGGACCCGGCCCAGGCCGCCGTTGAAGCTGCCGAAGGCGAACCCGCCGCCGAAGCCATCCCTGAAGGCGAACAGAACGCCGAGGTCCAGGCCGAAGAGCCCGAGGCCGCCGAGCCGGCGCCAGAAGAGGCCCAGGTGGAGGCCGCCGTGGCCGAACAGCCTTCCGAGACTTCCTCGGAGGAGCCGAGGGAGAATAACTAGCTTTTTCCGCCGCCGTCATTAAATGCCTGAAATAAGAAAAGATCCCGTCTTCGGCCGCTGGGTGATCATCGCCTCGGAGCGCGGCCTGCGCCCGAACGAGTTCCGCGCCGGCCAGGAGGCGGGCTACGCCTGCCCCTTCTGCGCCGGTCACGAGGAACTGACCCCGCCCGAGATCTATTCCCTGCCCGGCCCCGACGGCCGCTGGCGCCTGCGCGTGGTGCGCAACAAATACCCGGCCCTCGAGGCCGGCGGCTCCGTGGAGAACCGCCGCTCCGGCATCTACGACAAGATGGACGGCATGGGCTTTCACGAAGTGGTCATAGAGACCCCGGAGCACGGCCGGCTGCTGGAGCAGATGCCCGATGAAGCCGTGGCCGACGTGGTGCGCACCTTCGCCCTGCGGGTGAAGGAGATCAAGAATGACGGGCGCATCAAGTACGTGATGATCTTCAAGAACCACGGCCGCAACGCCGGGGCGAGCCTGCTGCACCCGCATTCCCAGATCATCGCCATGCCCATGGCCCCGCTGCGCGTGATGCAGGAGATAGACGGCGCCGCCGACTACCACCGCGAGCGCGGCACCTGCGTGTTCTGCGACATCGTGCGCGAGGAGAGCGAGTTTAAGCTGCGGGTGGTGGGGGAGAACGCCGATTTCCTGGCCGTGACCCCGTACGCCAGCCGGTTCTCTTTCGAGACCTGGATCCTGCCCAAGAAGCACGCCAGCCACTTCGAGGACCTGCCCGGTTCCCAGGCGTCGTCGCTGGCCGCCGTGCTCAAGACCACGCTGGCCAAGCTCAACGCCTCCCTGCCGGACCTTTCCTACAATCTGATAGTGCACACCATGCCGGTGCAGGAGCCTTCGGCCGAGCATTACCACTGGCATATAGAGATAATGCCCAAGCTCACCCACGTGGCGGGCTTCGAATGGGGTACCGGTTTTTACATCAACACCGTCTCGCCGGAGGACGCGGCCGAGATACTCAATACGGGGCGGAAGTTCAAGCTTTAGCCCCGGGGCGGAGGATTTATGAAGATACTTATCGCAGCCAGCGAAGCTTTCCCTTTCTGCAAGACCGGCGGCCTGGCCGACGTGACAGGCGCCCTGTCGCAGGTCTTCTCCCGGGCCGAGGACGCGGAGGTGGTGCTGTTCCTGCCGCGCTACCGCAACGTGGGCGGCGGGGCATTCTCCCCGAAGGCCACCGGCGGCAGTTTCCTCATCCCGGTGGGCGGCAGGGTGGAGACCGCCACCATGAGCCGCGTGCAGTGGGGCAAGGTGGCCGTTTATTTCATAGAGAACCCTAAATTTTTCGACCGGCCCGGCATCTACCGCTCGGCGCAGGGCGATTACGAGGATAACGACGAGCGGTTCGTGTTCTTCTCGCGCGCGGTGCTGGAAGGGGCCAAGTTCATAGGCTTCAAGCCGGACGTGATCCACTGCCACGACTGGCAGACCGGCCTGGTGCCTGCCTACCTGCGCACGCTCTACAAGATAGACTCCTTCTTCGCCAAGACGGCTTCGGTCTTTACCATCCATAACATCGCCTACCAGGGCATGTTCCCCAAGGAAACGCTGCTGAAGGCGGGCTTCTCCTGGCTGGATTTCACGCCCGAGCGGCTGGAGTTCTACGGCGGCATAAATTTCATGAAGTCGGGCCTGGTGTTCTCGGACCTGGTGACCACGGTGAGCCCCACCTATGCCAGCGAGATCCAGTACCGGCCGGAGTTCGGCCACGGTCTGGAGGGGGTGCTCAAGCACCGCACCTCGGACCTGTTCGGCATCCTCAACGGTATCGACGAGGAGATCTGGGACCCGGCCACGGACACTTTCCTGGACCGCGGCTACGAGCTCAAGAGCTTCCAGCGCGGCAAGGCGGCCTGCAAGAAGGCGCTGCAGAAGGAGCTGGGTCTGGAGGAGAACAAGGACCTGATCCTGGCGGGCGTGGTGAGCCGGCTGGACCAGCAGAAGGGCCTGGACGTGCTGCTGAAAGCGGCCCCGGATTTCCTGGACAAGATGCAGTTCGTGGTGCTGGGCGCGGGCGACCCGGGCCTGGCGGACGCTTTCGGCGCGCTGGCAACGGCGAACCCCAAGCGGGTGGCTTTCCGCACCGGCATGGACGAAGCGCTGGCCCACAAGATCTACGGCGGGTCGGACATCTTTATCATGCCTTCTCGATTCGAGCCGTGCGGGCTATCGCAGATGATCTCCATGCGCTACGGCACGCTGCCTGTGGTTACGCGCACGGGCGGGCTGAAAGATACGGTGTTCTATAATGGGGAGCCTAAGGATTCCAACGGCTTCGCCATAGACAACGCGGACCCGGCGCAGCTGCACTCGGTGCTGGGGCATATAGTGTCGCTGTACGGGTGGCGCGAGAACTGGAACATGATGGTGCGCAACGCCATGCGCGGCGACTTCGCCTGGCACAAGTCGGCCGAGGCCTACATAAAACTCTTCAACATCGCCATCCAGCGCCGTCAGCTGTAGAAGACGGCCAGGTCATTAGGAGAAGGCCCCGCAAGGGGCTTTTTCTTTCTTCAGGGTTGGACGGAACGGACGGTTTCTTCTTTTACCAATTTCCCCAGTTTGTATGTCTTTCTGACGATGAGACCGCTTTTGTGCTTGTAAATTTCTTCGACCCCGTCCTTTTTACCGTCCAAATAGTTGGTTTTAATTGTCAGCACGCCTTCTTCGTCGTAAATCTTTGATATTCCGCTCAGTTTGCCATTTTTGTAATTCCGTTCGGCACGAAGAACTCCTGTCTTGCTATAGAGTGATGTCTTCCCCGCTCTCATGCCGGTTTTATCGTAGTTCGTGATATAAAATTTTTGCCCGTTCATGCGGTACAGTTTTTGAGTACCGATCTCTTTGCCATTTATCTTGTATTGCTCGGCCTGCACATTGCCGTTAGGATAATATTTTATTATCCGGCCTTCAGGCAGTTCTGCCCCCTTTATCTTTTCCAGGCCGGTTTTATCGTATTTCCCCACAGCTATCTGTTCTCCGTTTTTGTAGTAAACGGTTTCCACAGGGGATTCATCTGGCCCAACCTTTGTGTATCCCGTCACCGCTGCCTCACCGGCATATAGGCCGCTTACTGCCAGCATCAACCACAGCGTAAAAAACATTGTTTTCATGCTTTGCCTTATTCCTTTTTAGAGGGGGAACTGCCTGCTTTCAGCCCCGATATTCTAGCAATATAGGCCATAGCTGCGTCTAGTGGAGGCGCGGAGCGCCGGAGGGGCGGGGGGATTAAGAAAAAACTCCGATAATTGCTTTTACGTGCACCGCAACGCGATGCGCCGGCGGCCTGAAGGCCTAACGGCGGCTGGGCCCTGGGGCCCTCGCGCGGCAGCGGGATTTAACCGATAATTATACAGATGCTTAAATACATCAGAGGGGTTTCCTTTGGCCTGCTGCTGGCCTGCGTGCCGGCGGGGGCTCAGACCATTCCGTATTTCCCGGCCGGCGAGTGGCCGGAGGTGCCGCCGGTAAGCGGGCCCGTGGCGTCCAGCGGGACGGCGGTGTCTTCTTTTACTCCGGTGGAGATACCCCCTTTCGCTTTTTCAGGGCAGGCGGACATAGAGGCCATTATCGAGGCGGCGGTGCGGGCGTCCACGGTTTCGGTGGAGGCGGCGGTGTACGGGTTCACGCTGCCCCGGGTGGCGGCGGCGCTGATAGACGCCAAAGAGCGGGGCGTGAAGGTGCGGGTGCTGGTGAACGAGTCCCACATGTATACCTCGCGGCGCAGCGAAGAGCTGCAGCTGCTGCTGGACAAGGGCGTGGAACTGCGGGCCCTGCGCGGGGTGGGGCGTTTCGGCATCATGCACAACAAGATCGGCATTTTCGACGGCGGGCTGGTGATGGCCGGGTCCTTTAACTGGGCGGTGACGGCCAATGACGCCAACAGCGAGAACGCGGTGTTCAGCCGCGAAGCCGGCATGACGGCCGGCTACCGGAAATATTTCGAGTGGATGTGGAATTTCGGCCGGCCCATCGCCGACGGCCCCGGGGACCCGGTGGCTTCCTACGGGCCGCCGCCGGCGGATCCCGCCCGGCCGGTGCAGTTCAACGGCATGCTGCTGCCCGGCTACTCCTTTTCGCCCGGAGGGGACACGGAGAAGAACATCATAGGCGCGCTGGACTTCGCCCGGGAGAGCGCGGATATCGCCGTCTTCAGCTTTTATTCCCTGGATATCGCCAAGGCCGCCCTCAACGCGCACCGGCGCGGCGTGAAGGTGCGGGTGCTGGTGGATCGGGTGCAGGCCAGCCAGTCGGACGTGGGCGCCATGCTGCTGGGCGCCGGGGTGCCTTTCCGCTGGAGCCAGGGATTCGCCGGCAAGGGCGTGATGCACAACAAGTACGCCGTGCTGGACGGGAAACTGCTCATGACCGGCTCTTTCAACTGGTCGGACAACGCCCAGGACAACAATTTCGAGAACATGTTCTATTCCGCGGCGCCGGCTTATGCGGAGCCCTACCTGGCGCAGTTCGAGCGGCTCTTCGCCGGGGGCGAAGCCCCTACGCAGGAAGAGCTGGCCAAGGCCGTCCTCACTTACCGCGCTTCCTTGAAATAAAAATTCCTGTCCTTACCTATAGCCGCCGGGACGACCCGGCGGCCGCACTTTATGGGGGGGAGGGGAAAAAGGTATAATTGAAGAAGAAGCGATGTATCCACCCTTTAGATTTTAAATCCGATACAAGCCAACAGCACAGGCGGGCCAGGGCCCGTCCAGAGGACATATATGATATTAGCGCCCACTCCCGTAAAACAGCAAACCGCCCGCAGGACCAAGATCATCTGCACCATCGGCCCCGCCTCGGAGAACCCGGAGTGCATCCGGGACCTCATCCGCGAAGGCATGAACGTGGCCCGCATAAATTTCTCGCACTGCAAGTACGATGAGGCGCTCAACCGCGTGAAAATGCTGCGCGAGGCGAGGGCCGAGCTGGGCGTGCCGCTGGCCATCATGCTCGACACCAAGGGCCCCGAGGTGCGCATGTTCGGCTACAGCAAGCCGGTGAACCTCGCCAAGGACGATTCCCTCTACATCGAGAGCACCGACAAGTCCCCGGAGGCCATCCCGCAGCTGCCGCCGGAGGATAAGCGCTTCTTCACCAACCTGCCCCGCATCGACAAGCTCTGCCGGGTGGGTTCGCGCGTGCTGCTGCAGGACGGCTTCATAGAGGCTGAAGTGACGCAGCTGCATGACAAGTGGCCCGGGGCCGTCACCGTGCGCGTGCTAAACGACGGCCGGCTCAAGGACAAGGCCCACCTGGCAGTGCCCGGCGCGGACTACCCGATCCCCTTCATGTCCGAGAAGGACAAGGCGGACATCAGGTTCGCGGTGGAGAACGGTTTCGAGTATATCGCCCTGTCCTTCGTGCGCACCAGCAAGGATATCGCTGACGTGAGGGCGCTCGTGAAGTCGGTGAACCCCGCTTCTCCCATCCTGCTGATAGCCAAGATAGAGGACAAGCAGGCGCTCGCCAATATTTACGACATCATAAGGGATTCCGATGGCATCATGATAGCCCGCGGCGACCTGGGCATAGAGGTTCCCATAGAGGAACTGCCCGGCCTGCAGAAGAACATCATCAAGCGCTGCTACCTGGCCGGCAAGCCGGTGATAGTGGCCACGCAGATGCTGGAATCCATGACGGACAAGCCCTACCCCACACGCGCCGAGGTGACCGACACCGCCAACGCCGTGATGGAGCTCACCTCCGCGGTGATGCTGTCGGGCGAGACGGCCAACGGCTCCCACCCGGCCCGCGTGGTGAACATGATGGGGCGCATCATAGATAAGACCGAGTCGTCCATAGACTACCGCACCCTCGCGCGCATCACGCACGACTACGT
>Ga0074197_1001150_pt1 | contig 24363 bp, 22 predicted proteins | sample EPASupsiteSAE305_FD_64526 | JGI IMG/M metagenome (GOLD analysis project Ga0074197, IMG submission 64526) | Bioremediated contaminated groundwater microbial communities from EPA Superfund site, New Mexico - SAE3-05 reassembly with SPADES | ecosystem: Environmental > Aquatic > Deep subsurface >...
CGCGCCCAAAAGGAAAAAGCCGCTGCCGCCCGGGGCGAAAAACTGGATGTAACCGCCACCGGCGTTGAGTGGCACAAGACCCTGCACAAAATCAAGATCCCGCCGATGATCACTCTCGAGGTCGCGGGCATCTACTGCAGCGCCTGGCTGCCGATCTTCGTCAGTTTCCTCACTGGCTGGCTCGCCGGTATCCTCGGTATCGGCGGCGGTCTCATCCGTATGCCCGCGCTGATCTACATGGTCGGCTGCCCGACCCATGTCGCTGTCGGCACCGACCTCTTCGAGGTTGCCATTTCCGGTCTCTACGGTGCGGCCACCTATACAATGAAAGGACGTACCGAGCTGGTGGCCGCCATGGTTATGCTCATCGGCGCAGCCATGGGCGCCCAGGTCGGAGCGGTCGCCACCAAATATATCAAGGGCTACGGTATTCGTATCGCCTTTGGCCTGGCGGTTATCGGCTGCGCGCTCTCCATTCTGATGAAACTGGTTCAACCCTGGGTTCCCCAGTACAAGGAGCTGCTCAACACCTCGTCCACAGTTCTGGTACTCGGCCTGGTCAGTGCGATGTCGCTCTATATCTTCGTCAAGATGATTGCCGGGGTCAAAGAAGAACTTCGCCAGAAGCAGCAGAAAATTTAAACTGGAGATCGCATAAGGAGAATATGATGAATATCAAACACATACTGTTCACGGTGGCCGCCACCTCCATGGCCCTGTCCCTGGTGGGATGCAAAGGAGATTTTTCCAAGGTTGAACAAGGCAGGACCATTGCCTTTGACAAGGAAAAGAAAGAGGTGACCCTGATCCATGACAGCGCCATGGATCCCCAGAAACCGGTCTACGATGTCCTGCCGCCCTCGGTTTTCAAACTACCGACGGATCCCAGGGAAACCGGCCCCGAACCCAAGGCCGGCCAGCGGATGAAGCTGGATACGGATAAAAAGAAAATCGTGATCTTTGACACCACCACCCAGAAGCTGGTGGACATCCCGATCACCATTGTTGACCTGCAGCAACCGATTGACAAAGAACACCCGCTGGTTTATGACAAGACGGAGAATAAAGCCAAGAAATTCCCGGCAATTGATAAGGAAAAGAAGACCATCACCATCTACTCCGGACGTCAGAAAATGCTCTGTACCTTCTCGGTGCCGGACCAGTACTTCTCCTACCCGCCCAGCACCTGGGATGCCGGTGACGAAGTACGCCTGACCTATAAGACCGCTGGTCAAAGCCTTCGTTTCATGAACGTCTCCAAAACCGATATTTTCAAGAAGTAAGAACCGATCAGCGGGCGGGATTGATCCCCGCCCGCTTTCCCCCCTTGAGAGGTTGACCATGTCGGAATATAAACTTTTCCTTTTCCATAAACTGCTGGCAGTCGGGATCAACTGCCTGGTGATCGCGTTTCTTTTTATCGCCATGTATCGGGCTTCACTCTATCCCGATGATTTCACTATCGTCTTCTTCAAGACCCTGTTTTCCCTGCTCATCCCCACCCTGCTGCTCAGCTTTTTCGGCAAGCGCTTTCTCGGCAAGCGCTACAACGTTCTCGCATGATCGCCGGCGCAGGCTTCGTCCTCTGGCAAAAAAGGGTCGGGGTCCTGGCCATGGTGCTTTTGGTGGGAGCACTGCTCGCCCTTGTTGACGCCCTGGTCGGCGGTTTCATGGGAGGACAACGCCTGATTGAGCTCATCCCCGGCACCCGCTATGCGATCAGCGGTCCCATGCCGCCCAAGACAACGGCTCTCAAAGATTTTATTATCGAGGGACAGCAACCGACCGCTTCGACTCGACTCGTCCCGGAGGCCATTTATTCGGGCTACCTGTTCGGCGGAGCCATGTGGCGCGGCGCCATCGTCGTTGACCCCGCCGCCCGGGAAGGAAATTACGAATTCAAAGTCAAGGACAGCTTCGGGGAAAAACAGAATCCGACCCTGGTTTTCAAGGTCAAGGTCTGGCCCGATCAAGCCACACTCAATGCCCATTCCAAGTCCCTCCTGATTCGGCTGACCGGTCGCAAACCGTTTATGGTCGCCTTCGGGTTCGCGCTCAGTGGCCTTCTTGCAGCAGGGATAAACTTCATTTTGGGCAGGCTTTGGGCTCGGCACCTTGCCACCCACCAATGCGGCGAAATCTACAGAGTGCGCAACACCAAACAAGGAAAGGAAGTAACCTGTGAAATTCATTGCGATTTTGCCGTCCATCCCGACATGCCGTGCAAAATTTACCGACCCTCGGGCGAGCTGCTCTGCACCGCGCATATTTCAGGCTGCGACAACAACGAGGTCCTCATGCTGGTCGATGAACCCGAACTCGTCCGCATGGGAGACGTGGCCTGCATCCTGTCCCCTCCCGCTGAATCCGAAGAAAAACCTGATCAGGGAACTCAAGCCGGTTGAAGCCCCATCCTCCTCCGGTACCCGCCCTGTCTTGAAAAGTATTTGACAACTATTGTCATGCTTTGTAGTGGTTACAGGCGTATGATAGGGAGTGGCGTCCGAGCCCGATGTTTTTTCTCCCGCAAGACGAGAGAAGACCGGTCCTCTTGCCATGTATGGAAAAGCAGCGACAAAGTGTACTTTTGGGCGAGAACGAAACGACTCGCCGCATATATCCTTTTCCAACACTCATCTTCCTCCCGCTCCGATCAAGCAGGCCTCCGCAGGCTTGATACTGCAGGCGCAAGGATTATCCAATGGAAAGAAATTATAGAAAACTCTGGTGGCAGCACTGCCTGGCTATTATTTGTTTTTCCGTTATCCCTCTCCTGTTCGTCAACATTTCCCTGTACGGACTTTTTGACCGCATCTACACCGAAAAAGTAAAAGAAACCTTACGGAGCTCAGCGGAAAACCAGAGGGACTCCATTGATCTCTTTTTTAACGAACGCATCGCCCAGCTCTACACCGTTGCCAATACCAACACCTTCGAAAATCTGACCAACGAGAGCTATCTCAACAAGGTTTTCGAAATCATGCATACCAAGTCCAACTCCTATATGGACATCGGTATCATTGACCATGAAGGCAATCACCTGTCCTATGTCGGTCCCTATTACGACTTGCTCAAAACCGTCAACTACCAGCACGAACCCTGGTTCAATGCCGTCAAGGCCAACGGCATCTTTATCAGCGATATCTTCATGGGCTACCGCAAGTCCCCCCATTTCATCATCGCCGTGCTGGTCAGAGATAAAAGCAATCCCTGGATCCTCAGGGTCACGATCAACCTGAAGAATATCGACGATATTGTCCAGAAGGCCTGGCTCGGTCACCTCAGCGACGCCTTCCTCGTCAACAAGGAAAACAAGCTGCAGACCAAACCGCGCTTTGGCGGCGATTTTCTGGAACCACCGACACTTCCGGGATTCACAACGGGTACGCTTGTGGATCGTCCGTTATACCCCGATTTCTCCTCGGTCGTGGCCACCAAGGTAGAGCGACGCTCCGTCCATGGCTACGACGCCTTCTTCGCCGCCACGGCCATCAGCAATACCAAGTGGGTCCTGGTCATTAAAGAGAGTCCCGACGAACTCCTCTCCCCCCTGCAGAAAGGCAAATACTGGGCTCTGTTGCTCACCGCCCTCGGCCTGGCTATCATCGCCACCGGCGCGGCCCTCTTTACCAACACCCACGTCAACCGGATTAAAAAAACCGATCTCGAAAACGCCACCAATTCCGACATGCTGCTGCAGGCCAACAAGATGATCGCGCTGAGCAAGATGGCGGCCGGTATCGCCCACGAGGTCAACAATCCCCTGGCAGCGATTGCTGAAAAAGCCGGCTGGATGAAAGATCTGCTCGCCGAGGAGGACATTGCCGGCAGCAAGAATTTCACCGAGTTCAACGAGTCGGTCGATAAAATCGAACAGCATGTGGACCGGGCGAGGAAAATTATTCACAACCTGCTCGGGTTTGCCCGCCGGATGGAGCCGGCCAAGGAAAAAATCAACGTCAACAACCTGCTCGACGAGACCGTCGGTTTTCTTGAAAACGAATCCAAGTATGTCAATATCCGCATCAATAAACAGTATGCCGAAAATGTTCCGGTGATCACCAGCGACCTGTCGCAAATCCAGCAGGTGGTGCTCAATCTGTTGAACAATGCCATTGACGCCATCGGCCATGACGGCACGATTACCGTTGCCTCCCGTTATCTTGACAAAACCGACGAGGTCGAAATCGAGGTGGCCGATACCGGCAAGGGCATACCGGAAAACGAATTTGGCAAAATTTTCGACCCGTTCTTCACCACCAAGGAAGTCGGCAAGGGCACCGGTCTCGGACTTTCGATATCGTACAGCATCATCGAGAAATTAGGCGGCAAAATACGAGTTCAGAGCAAGGTAGGCGAGGGAACGGTCTTCACCATTCTCCTGCCGAAACAATAAAGGAACACAATGGATACATTGCGGGTATTGATTGTTGATGATGAAGATGATTTCAGGGAAACCATTGTCAAGCGATTGAATGCGAGAAAAATCCTCGCGGAAGGCGCGGCCAGCGGCATCCTGGCGCTTAAAACCCTGGAAGACAAGGATTTCGACGTCATTGTCCTGGATGTTAAAATGCCGGACATGGACGGAATTGAAACCCTGCGGCATATAAAAAAGCTGAAGCCGGAAATCGAGGTCATCATGCTCACCGGGCACGCTTCAGTGGAATTCGGGCTCAAAGGAATGCAGCTGGGAGCGTTTGACTATGTCATGAAGCCCGCCCCCTTGAACGAGTTGCTCGACACCATCAGCCAGGCTTTCAATAAAAAGCGGGGCCTCATCCATTAAGCAGGGACAGCTTCTCCTGATGACGCCCCTGACCCGGCGGCCCGCCGCAGCCTCGGCCAGGGATATGGAACACACGAACAACATCCCTGATCGGGAAGCAATGCCGGAGGACATCCTATGAGAGTATGGGATACGAGTCATCTGCTGGATACCATACCAGCGGACAAAACCGTCTCCGAGCAGAGCTCTGATCAAGCCGATTCCCAGGCCAATACAACCCGGATCAGGCACTATTTCAAACAGCTCCAGACCCGCTTGATCCTGGGGCTCGTCCTGGGGTTTCTCCTGCCCAACGCCCTGTTGTCCACCTATTTCCATTTCCAGTTCACCCACACCCTGAAGAAGAGCGCCATGCTCAACCTGGCGGCGATTGCGGAAAACCAGAAAAATACTCTTGACCTGTATCTCCAGGAACGGGTGGTCAATCTGTATAACCTGTTTCACAGCAAGGAGTTCTCCCTGTCGCCCACCGCGGCCCACATGGAGAATTCGTTGAAAAATTTAAAACAGTTCAATGACGGTTTTGTCGATGTCGGTTTTTTCGACACCAAGGGGATTCAGATCGGCTATGCCGGTCCCTTTCCCTCTCTCCAGGGAAAAGACTACAGCAATGAGACCTGGTACAAAACCCTGCTCAACGAAAAAAAGAATTACCTGATCAGCGACATCTATCCGGGTTTCAGGAAAATACCCCATTTCACCATCGCCACCCGGCAGATAATCGACGGTCGCACCTATGTCATGCGGGCGACCCTTGACCCGGACAAGCTCTTCATGTTCCTCCGGACCATCAGTCAGGGAAAAGACGTCGAATCCACCCTCGTCAACCGGCAGGGACAGTATCAGGTGGTGGACCCGGGCCGAGGCCTTCTTTCCGAAAGCAGTGAATACACTCCTCCCTCCACCGCTCCCTCGGGGGTGGAAGAGATCAGGCGCGATAGTCAACCGCTGCTGGTTGCCTACACCTGGCTCAAGGAGACTCCCTGGGCGCTGCTGGCGATGCAGCCGGTGGCCGTTGCCCAGGCCGGGATGTATCGGACCCGGCTGGTCCTGACCTTCAGTCTCATCGTCATCAGCCTGCTGGTTTCCCTGATCATCTACTTCACGATCAAACGACTGGTCGACAGGGCGCGCCGCATGGCCGAAAAAGGGCAGCAGCTTCAGGAAATGCTGGCCCATGCCTCCAAGCTGGCCTCAATCGGCGAACTCGCGGCCGGGGTCGCCCATGAAATCAACAACCCCCTGGCGATCATCATGGCCACCAGCGGCGTTATCAGGGACATGCTCAACCCGGAGTTCGAGCTCGACCACAGCCCGGAGGCGATCTGCAAGGAGCTCTCGATCATCGACACCGCCGCCAACCGGGCCAAGGGGATTACCCGCAAGCTCCAGGACATGGGCAAGAATCGTGTCCCCTGTTCCATTCATTGCGATGTCAACGCCTTGGTTGACGAGGTCTTGAACCGGTTGAAAAAAGTGGAATTCAAGTCCAAGCACATCGAACTGGTCACCAACTACAGTCCCGATCTGCCGCAGATCCTCGCCGAACCCGATCCCCTGCGCCAGGTGTTCGGCAATATCCTCATCAATGCGAGCGATGCCATTGCCGATAAAGGGACCATCACTGTCTCCACCGCGACCAAGGAGGGGATGATTGCCATCACCATCACCGACACCGGCAAAGGCATTCCGTCGGAAAATCTGCAGCGGATCTTCAATCCGTTCTACACCACCAAGGGAGGCGGCAAGGGGACAGGACTGGGGCTCAGCATTGCCGCCAGTATCGTCAAATACCTGGGTGGAACCATCAAAGTGAACAGTATTCAAGGAACAGGCAGTTCGTTCACCGTCCTGCTTCCCATCAATGTCCAGGGATAACACCCATCAAGAAACACGAAGAGCCGGCAACAAACATGGAAAAAAAACAGAGAGGATTCAAGGTATTACTGGTAGACGACGAGGATATTTTCCGTGAGGCCACAGCCCGCCAGCTGACTGTCCGGGGCTTTATCGTCCTGACCGCGGACCGCGGCGAGACGGCCCTGACCCTGGTGAAAAACGAAGCCCCGGAGGTGGTGGTGCTCGACCAGGAAATGCCGGGAATGCATGGATCCGAAACCTTCATCCAAATCAAGAAAATCAATCCCTTCATTGAGGTGATCATGCTCACCGGCAACACCAGTGTCGACAATGCGATCGAGCTGATGCAGCTGGGCACCTTCGACTACCTGATGAAACCTATCAATATCGATGAGCTGCTCTATAAAATCGAAGATGCCTATACTCGGAAAAAACTCAATGAAGAGCAACAGCGTGATGCCGGACTATGAGCGCAGCGTCCTTCTTTTCTCTCCTCCCCCTTTTCGTGGCTAAAGGCGATCCATGCTCAACACACTAGCAGCCCTCTCAAAAAAACTCTTCTCCTGGACCCAGCAAGCCGACGGCCCGGTGCTGGAATCCGCGGAAGTGGAAAAGCTGCGGCTCACCTTCAAATCGCGCTACCACAGCTTCAAACTGCTCCTGGCCGCCAACAGCAGAATCCTGGAGGCCATGGCCGACATCGAAAAGGCCCTGCAGGGCAACGAGCCCTTCAGCATGTCGTTCGTGCAGACCCACTGCACCTCGATATCCGTCAATGTCTTCCGCATGATCAACGACATGGAGAACATTGCCCCCGGAAAATACAACGCGCTCAGGGACAGCTTCATTGCTATCCAAAAGCGGATCGACGGTCTGCTCGGTGCCAAGAAACAGATCACCGATCAACGGCTGGTCATCCCCCTGGAGGCGGTGAACAGCGACATGACCGATCTGGTCGGCGGTAAGATGGCCAATCTCGGCGATGTCAAAAACAGGCTCAACATGAATGTTCCGGCCGGCTTTGTGATCACCGCCGCGGCCCACGACGTGTTCATGAACGCTGACGGCCTGCAGCGGGAGGTTGACCGGCTCTTCCAGGTGGCGGGTTCCGACGAGGACCGCAATCTCGATCTGGTGAGTTCCCAGATCAGGCAGCTGATCATGTCGGCCGAGGTCCCGGAACCCATCTACCTTGCGGTGGTCGAGGCCTACACCAGAATGAAGGAGGAGAACAACGGCCGGGAAATCAGGATGGCGGTCCGGAGCAGCGCCTTTGGCGAGGATGCGGAGAACAGCTCCTTTGCCGGCCAGTACCGCAGCGAATTGAACGTCGGCTTTTCCCAGTTCTTCTATTATTACAAACAGGTAATGGCCAGCAAATACAGCGTCCAGGCCATCACCTACAAGCTCAACCGCGGTTTCCGGGACGAGGATATCGCCATGTGCGTCGGCTGCCTGGCCATGGTCGACGCCATTGCCGGCGGTGTTATCTATACGCGCAACCCCCTGGACACCAGGGACGACGCCATTTACATCAACTCGGTCTGGGGCCTGCCCAAGGCGGTGGTCGACGGCAACGACCTCTGCGATCTTTTCGTGGTTTCAAGGGATGACGCCCTGACCATCCTCCGCCGGGAGGTCCGGCCCAAGGGCTATCAGATCGTCTGCTTCGAAGACGAAGGCTGCATCCGTACCGAGACCGCTGACGGCCGCGGCGACCAACCCTCCCTGACCGACGAACAGGTGCAGATGCTGGCGGACCACGCCGTCCGCATCGAACAGTATTACGAAACCCCCCAGGATATCGAGTGGGCCATTGACAGCGAGGGCCGTATCTCCATTCTCCAATCCCGGCCCCTGCAGCAGATGGACATGGTGCTGCCCGGCCCGGAGCTCGATCTGCGGCGATTTGCAACCGCCCTGGTTGTCGAGGGCGGCATCAACGCCAGTCCCGGGGTGGCCAGCGGCACGGTCTTCAAGGTCACCAAAAAGGTCGACATCCTCCAATTTCCCGAAGGCGCGGTGCTGGTGGTGGAACAGGCCCTGCCCACCTGGGCGCCGCTGGTTGCCCGAGCCGCGGCCGTGATTTCCGAGCAGGGCGGTTTCGCCGGGCATCTCGCCAATGTAGCCAGGGAATTCGGCATTCCGGCCCTTTTCGGAGTGACCGGGGCCATGGCCAGGGTGGAAAACGGCGACCTGGTGACGGTGGCGGCCGACCTGGGCCAGGTGTATCTGGGCTGCATCGCGCCCCTGCTCGAGTGGAAACGTCCCGAGCCCAAGCTGATGATCGGCAGCCCGGTGTTCGAATCCCTCAAAGAGGTCAGCCGGCAGATCATCCCCCTGCACCTCCTCGACCCGGAGTCGCGGGATTTTCTTCCCCAGAATTGCAAAACCTTCCACGATATCACCCGCTTCATCCATGAGAAGTCGGTACAGGAGATGTTCAGTTTCGGCAAGGACCACAGCTTTTCGGAACGATCAAGCAAACAGCTCTATTACCGAGTGCCCATGAACTGGTGGATATTGAACCTCGATGACGGCTTCCAACATGAGATCAAGGGGAAATACGTCAAGCTGGAGGACATTGCCTCCATTCCCATGCTCGCCTTCTGGGAAGGATTTGCCGCCATCCCCTGGGACGGCCCCCCGGCCATGGACGGCAAGGGCATGACCTCAATCATGTTCAAATCGACCATGAATCCGTCCCTGGTTCCCGGGATCCGCTCCAAGTATGCGGATCGCAACTATTTCATGGTGTCGAAAAATTACTGCACCCTGAGCTCCCGCCTGGGCTATCATTTTTCCACCATGGAAGCCATGGTCAGCGAACGCTCGGCGGAAAACTATCTGGGATTCAAGTTCAAAGGAGGGGCCGCGGATTTTGAGCGGTGCATGGGCCGTATCCGTTTTATCAGGGAGATCCTGGAGCGGTACGGTTTCCGCGCCGTGGTGAATGCGGATAATGTCGATGCCCGCATGGAAGGTCACGACATGGATTTCATGATCAGCCGGCTCAAGATTCTCGGCTACCTGACGCTCCATACCCGTCAGCTCGACATGATCATGAATAACAGCGCCCTGGTCAGTCATTACATGGCAAAACTCACCAAGGACATTGACTCGCTGCTCAGCCGTTAGTCCTTGCGGCACAAGGCCCTAAAATCTTTGTGCGCTCCGAAAGGATAAGGTATTCTTAAAACCTGCGAGGCAAAAAGGATTTCGATGATGAACGGTACACCTGGAGATGGAGTAAGAATGAAAGGATTTTTTGTCATACTGGCCCTTGTCGCGTTTCTTCTGCCGGCAACCGGGCTCGTGGCGGCCGACAAAACCACCATTAAGAAAAATGTCGACGACATGGTTACCGCCATTAACAACGGGAAAGCCGCGACCAGCTATAGCGCCGATGCCTATACGCCGTACGCGTTCATCATGGAAGAAGACAGCAAGCTGCTTGTTCACCCTCATCTCAAGGGCGAATATCTGCTTGAAAAGGCGGCCCCCATATACGAGGCCCTGCAGCAGGCGACACCGGAGGGCCTCTGGGTGACCTATCTCTGGAAAGGCGCCAAAAAACATACCTATGTACGGAAGACCAACAATAACCTCGTCGTCGGCAGCGGCTATTAACCGTCAACCGGGGAGGGCCTCGGCATTCGAGAGGACAATAACCGTTACCGCCCCCGCCTGCACGCGGCAAAAAACGTGAGGGGTGCGCAACCCCACCAAATACACCGGGAAAGCACCTCTACCGGGTGCAAAGACACTCTCCGTTCCGGGAGCCCGGCGAAGGGCACCCAAAGTGTCGGCGCAGATCATAACTTTCAAGCAGGATGCTATCATGTCGACCATTCTTGAAAATCTCAGGCAGCTCTTCAAGGATATCAGAAATAGGAATGGATCAGCACCCCCCGGAAATCCTTCCGAAATGAACACGCTTTTCCGTTTCCGCTATACTTTGTTCAAAGAAATGCTGGTCGCCAACTCCGAGCTCTTGTCCGTCCTGTCCGACATGGATGAAAAACTCAAAGGGGAACAGGTGTTCGGCCTTTCCTACATCAACAACCAGGTCAACAAGTCCCTGAAAAATTCCTTTCAGATGGTCAAATGCCTCAATGTCATGTCCGGCTCGAAATACCGCGAGCTCTACTCGGCACTTGAGCGGATCAACAACCGGATCAAGGAGATCGTCAATGAACGCAAAGCGGACCAGGCTCCCAGTGCCGTAATGCCGTATGAGGAGATCTTCCTCAAGGACGCCGATTGGGCCGGCGGCAAAAATGCCAACCTCGGGGAAATCAAAAACCACCTCAACATCCCGGTGCCGCAGGGTTTCGCCATCACCACCAAGGCCTTTCACCTCTTTTTTGAACACAACGATCTCCAGGAAGAGATCATCAAGCAAAAAAACCTCATCTATGTCAACGAATACGACCTGCTCAACAGCCTCAGCACCGAGACCATTGAACTGATCAAGGCAAAACCCCTGCCTCCCGGCCTGGAAGAGGAGATTCTCTCGGCATGCGGGAGGCTCTGGGGCGACGACCAGGAGGTCTTGCTGGCAATGCGAAGCAGCGCGGTGGGCGAGGACGGCGACATTTCCTATGCCGGCCAATACCTGACCCTGTTGGGCGTGACCCGTGCGGAAATCAAGGAGGCTTATAAGTCGATCATCGCCAGCCTGTATTCGGCCCGGTCCCTCTCCTATCGCAGCTCCAAGGGGGTCTATGACGAGGACCTGGCCATGGCCGTGGCCTGCCTCAAGATGGTCGATTCCCGCGCCAGCGGTGTACTCTATACCCGCCACCCCTATGACATCACCAACGATAACATCCTGATCAACGCCGTCTGGGGGCTAGGTCCGTATGCCGTGGACGGCGTGGTCTCTCCGGACGCCTATACCGTCTCCAAGGATGAGCGTCTTGCGCTCCTGGAAAAGACGATTTCAACCAAAAAAGTGCAGCTGGTCCTCAACCGGGCGGGCGGGGTCGAGGAGATCCCGGTGCCTTTTGAGGAGCAGGCCATGGCCTGCCTGAGCGATGCGCAGATTCGAGTCCTGGCCGGCTACGGCGCCACGCTGGAGAAACATTACAAATGTCCGCAGGACGTTGAATGGGCGCTGGCGCCGGATGGCACCCTCATGATTCTCCAGTCGCGTCCCCTGAAAATCCAGAACCCCAAGAATTTCTGCCTCCTCAAGGCCGCGCCGCTGGCCGGCTACAGGCTCATCGTCGACAGCAGCGAAATCGCTTCCCAGGGAGTGGGCACGGGACCGGCTTTTCATGTCCGATCCGTGGAGGACCTCGCCAATTTTCCCCAAGGCGGCGTCCTGATCGCCCGCCACTCTTCGCCGGAATATGTGATCGTCATGCGGACCTGCGGCGCCATCATCGTCGAGGCGGGCAGCGTCAGCGGCCATATGGCGGCGCTCGCCCGAGAATTCAACGTCCCGACCATCATCAGCTCCCAACCGGCCATGGAGCTGATCCCGCCGGGCAAGCAGGTCACGGTCGACGCCTACACGGGAAGAGTCTATGAGGGCGCCGTCACCGAACTCCTCGCCGCGGTGATCAAAGATGAAGCCCACATGAAAGGGACGCCGGTCTACGAACAGTTGCAGCGCATCGCCAAGTACGTCCTCCCCCTGAACCTGGTCAACCCCGATTCACCCGATTTCACCCCAGCGGGTTGCAAAACCCTGCACGATCTCGCCCGGTTCTGCCACGAATATTCCTACAAGGAGATGTTTCAGATCAGCGACCTGGCTTCCAAATTTCACGGCTGGTCGCTCAAACTCGATGCCGCCCTGCCCATGGACATCCATTTGATCGATCTCGGCAACGGTCTCAAGGAAAATGCCGCGGAGAAAGGGAATACGGTCAAGGTCGAACAGATCGCATCAACCCCCTTCCTGGCCCTGGTCCATGGCATGCTCAACAAGGAGGTCCATGGTCTTGAGCCCCGACCGGTTAATTTTTCCGGCCTGCTGTCGGTGATGAAGGAGCAGAGTTTCACTCCCGGGCATGTGGGCGAACGTTTCGGAGATCGAAGTTATGCGATCATTGCCGACAAGTATCTCAATTTCAGCTCGCGGGTAGGATATCACTACAGCGTTATCGATGCCTACTGCGGTGATACCATTAATAAAAATTACATCACCTTCACTTTCAAAGGCGGCGCGGCCGACACTGTCCGCAGAAACAGGCGCGTTCGGGCCATTTCCCTCATCCTCGAACAGGAAGGATTCAAGGTCAATGTCAAGGCCGACAAGGTGGACGCGCGGCTGCAAAAATATCCTAAATCCTATATTGAAAGCCGGATAGATATCCTTGGCCGTCTGTTGATTTTTACCCGCCAGCTCGATATGCTCATGACCACGGAACAAAGCGTGGAATGGGTGGCCGAAAACTTTGTGGCCGGTAATTACAAACTCTCAGCTCCGCCGGAGATCGTCCGATGACGGCCGCGGAAGGGAACGGCCATCAATCCCAGGCCGTCCACTTTCGGACGGGCGACACAACTCACTGAAATCAAAGGAACCTCCATGCAAAACCTCATTGTGCTCATCATTATCATTGGATCCCTGATCATCGGTATCGCCATAGGAATACGAATGAAGAATAAACGGAAATGAGCAGGTTCCCGAAGCAAAGCGGCGCAGGCCCGGTCGCGGCCTCCACCCGGGTATCCGTGTTTTCCGATGACCGACCAATTTTATCATAGACGATGCCATGCGAGAAAAATTGAAGGGTTATATACGATTACGAAAAATCCTTTCCGCCGGATTCTTTGTCAGCGGCATCATCCCCATCCTGATCATCGCCTCGAGCTCGATCTATAATTTCAAACAGCTCTCGATCAACGACATTGAGGTGACCTCCCGGCAGGTGGTGGAGCACCGCAACGATGTGATCAATACCTTTCTTCAGAGTCAGATCAATTTCCTCTCAACCCTGATCAACCTCTATCCCCTTGCCTATTTGCAGGACAAGGACAATCTTGACCGGTTATTCCTCGCCATCAACCAGGAAGGAAAAAAAGGCGAGATTGTCGATCTGCAGCTGATCGACACCAACGGCGAGCAGCTCGCCTACGTGGGACCGTACCGGGAAAAGGTTCAAGGCAAGGATTACAAAGAAGCCCCCTGGTTCAGCGAGGTCCTGGTCCGCGGCACCTACGTCAGCGACGTTTTCACCGGTTACCGCAATTATCCCCATTTCATCATCGCCCTGACCGATCCGCTCAAAACCTATATCATGCGGGCGACCATCAATTCCGGCATCTTCAATTCCCTGCTCTACAGCGCCCAGATCGGGTCCAGCGGCGACGCCTTCATCCTTAATTCCAACGGCGAATTTCAAACCCCGAGCCTGCAAAACGCAACTTATTTGAACCCCGTCGAAATCTCGATGCTCAAACATCATACCGGCACGGAAATCATCTCCGACGGCGAGCACCTCTATGCCAGCAAATGGCTCAATGGCAACATGTGGCTGCTGGTGGTCAAAACCCGGATTACCGATTCCCTGCAAGGGTACTATAAATACCGCAACCGCATTATTTTCATCGTCGTCCTCACCGCCGCCGTGTTTCTCTTCATCTCCATCGGCCTCAGCAGGTTTATCGTCACCCGGGTGGAAAAGGCCGACCGGGAACAGACCTTGCTCGACCAGCAGATGGCCCATATCGAAAAAATGGCCAATATCGGCAGACTAGCTGCCGGCATCGCCCATGAAATCAATAACCCGCTGCAGCTGATTCAGATGCAGGCGGGCTGGATCGAGGAACTGCTCCAGGAAGAACAGCCCGAAAATATTACCCACCTCGGAGAATATCGGAATTCGGTGACCAAGATTAAGCTCCATGTCAATCGGGCCGGGACCATTACCCATCGACTGCTCGGGTTCTCCCGGAAAATCAGTGCCGAATACGATGTCCAGGTCAACGAACTCCTCCGGGAGACCCTCTCTTTTCTCGAAAAGGAGGCACAGAGCAACAACATCGTCCTCAATCTGCAGCTCGATGAATACCTGCCGATGCTCAGGACCGACGGCTCACAGGTCCAGCAGGTTCTCCTCAATCTTATTGAGAACGCCCTCGATGCCGTAGGTTCCGACGGGCAGATCGACATCATCACCTCCAAGACCGCCAAGGAGATTCATATCCAGATTGGCGATTCCGGCCCGGGGATCAAGCCCGAGGTGATAGAGAAAATCTGGGAACCGTTCTTTACCACCAAGGAGCCCGGCAAAGGAACGGGTCTGGGCCTATCCATCTGCAGCGATATCATTCATAAACTGGGAGGAACGATCACCGCGGAAAACAAGCCCCGGGGGGGCGCGCTCTTTACCATCAAACTCGCTCTGCGCGGGTAATCGGCCCCTGCCGGCCATCGGTTCCGGCCGCCATCAAGGTAGAGCCGGGTCACCCCCCTCCGGGCGGGTGGAGGCGCTCTTTCCCCCCTCTTGATCGCCGACGCCCCGAAAACAAATCGCTCCGGCTCCCCTTCTGTTACCGGAGGCACACAAACACGGCCTTGGTCATCATGACCGTCACCATTTCCACACTCCAAAAAATAGAATGTTATACCAGGCGGTTATCTGAAACCACCCGTCCTTCTGTCACCGAATTTACACACCAAGCCTCCCGGCTCTTAGACCGTCACAGTCCGCCACCAGCGGCGGCGCTATCGTAACCAACCGGTTTCTTAACAAAAAAATTTTAATTTTTCTTAAAATCACAGCTGGCCCCAATCCTGCTTTTCCTAAGGTGTGGAACGTATTCACCACCTTGCTGGAGCGAACGGCTGATCATGACAAACGAACAGAAAAAAACACTGACGCCCAACGATCTTGAATATCTCGACCTTGAACAGGCCGCGACCATCTGTTGCGTCTCGAACGAGCGTTTCGGTAAATGGATCGAAAAAGGCATGGTTCCGGTCATTGATCACCACGGCAAAAAACTGCTCCGCTCGCACGACCTCATCCAGCATCTCATCTGCCACAACATCCCCATTCCCGACCGGCTGCTCCAGGGCAACCGGAAAAAGATATTATTCATCCTGACCGAGGAGTCGGTCCCCCACGCCGTCACCATAGAGGTCATCTGGGCTCTGTACCGGCTCAGGCAACGGACTCCTTATATTTTCGATTTTGTCAGGTACGACAAGAATGTCGAACTGAAAATCATCACCTTCAGCCCGGATATCATCTTCCTCCTGCAAAAAGATACGGCTGACCAGGAACCTGAAAAAACTATTCGAAAAATGGTCAATGGCACCACCCCGGTTCACGCCTTCTCCACCGACCGGGCCATCGACCTCGACCTGTTCCTCAACGAGTGAGCGAGGGTGCAACCATGCGGGAACAGAGCAATAACTTCAACACGCATCTTCAGCAAAAACAGACTGCCGGGCTTCCTGCCGTCAAGGCTGTTCAACGTATATTTCGGGTTATGGCGCTGGTGCGTGGCGCATATACGAGCAAACTAACCGGGATGCATCGTGGGATCCCCCTCCTCGGTGCCATGCCGGCTGAACTGCTCAAAAGCACTGCGCTACGCATCACCTCCATGCCGGTCGCTTCCGCCCCGCTTTTTTCGGAACAGGACCGGGAGCCGCAACCAATCCGCCCGACCAGCCGGGGCTTCGATGGTTTGCTAGCATGTTCAATGTACTGGAGTCTAAACGAAAAGGAGAGGAGAGCAGGAACGATCAGCCCCCTCAAAAGAAAAAATTGTTAGAGAAGGAGAACAGTTATGTCACTTTATTCCGTACTTATTGTTGACGATGAAGAGGAATTCCGGGAAATGACCTCCAAAAGGTTAACCAAGCGGGACCTCGAATGTGAGAGTGCGCCGGACGGTGATACCGCCCTGGAAATGATCGCCAAGAAAAACTACGACGTCGTCCTGCTCGATGTCAAGATGCCGGGGCGGGATGGCATTGAAACCCTGCGCGAAATCAAGAAAATGGCACCGATGACCGAAGTGGTGATGCTCACCGGCCACGCCTCGGTGGAGTCCGGAATCAACGGCATCAAATACGGCGCCTTTGACTACTTGATGAAACCCATGGAACTCGACCCCCTGTTTGAAAAACTGAACGCCGCCTACGAGCGGAAACGGGTGCAGCAGGAAAAGATCGAGATGGCACAGATCAAAAGAGACATGGTTCGTCCGGGCTGATCGGAGGAATCTTTTTATAACCCTAAAAGCTAGTTTTTTTTATCGCAAAAAAGGAGAGAAAAATGAAGTTTTTTCGTGATCTGAACCAATTCATGGTAGCCGGGGCCAAGGCCCATGCGCAATGGGAATTGGAGATGTCCAACAACATCTTGAAGAGCCGCAAACGGCTGCTGGTCCTCGGCCTGCTGCTTATCCCCATCCTGCTCGGCGGCATCGCCTTTGCCGACGCCGTCGGCCAGGCCCTGCCCGGCTTTATTGGCGGTAAAACCGCTTACGGCCCATCGCATTACACCAATCTCATTTTCGGCGCCTCCGTCCTGGTCGGTGTCTGCGCCGGGCTGATCACCGGCTGCATCGGCGCCGGCGGCGGCTTCATCATCGCCCCAGCCCTGATGAGCGCGGGCGTCAAAGGTATCCTGGCGGTCGGCACCGATCTGTTCCATATCTTCGCCAAGGCGATCATGGGCAGCGTTCTCCACCGCAAGATGGGCAACATCTCGGTTAGCCTGGCCATCACCTTTCTTGTCGGCGCCATCGCCGGTTCGACCCTGGGCGGCTATATCAACCGGAAAATCTATGACGCCAACCCGGTGTTGAGCGATATGTTCATCACCTCCATCTATGTCGTCATCCTCGGCTTCCTCGCCTTTTACGCGATGAACGACTACCTCAGATCACGCTCCAAGAAAGTGGTGGTCGAGGAAGGCGCCACCAAAATCGCGGAAGAGATCCCCAACATGGGTAAACGGCTGCAGGCCATCAATATTCCGCCTATGCTGACCTTCGACGAGAGCGTGACCCCCGGCGGCCGCAGGATCTCCGGTATCTTCCTGGTGATTGCCGGTTTCATCGTTGGCATGGCCGCTTCCATCATGGGCGTGGGCGGCGGCTTCCTCACCTTCCCGATCTTTGTCTACGGTCTGGGCGTGAGCTCCATGACCACCGTCGGCACCGACATCTTCCAGATCGTCTTCACCGCCGGCTATGCGGCCATCAGCCAGTATGCGGTCTACGGCTTCATTTTCTACACCCTGGCCATGGGCATGCTGCTCGGCTCCCTGATCGGAATCCAGGTGGGCTCGATCGTCACCAAAGTCGTTCCCGGCGTTACCATCCGCGGTTTCTACGCGGTCACGGTCACCGCCGGTTTTCTCAACCGGGTCTGCGCCCTGCCGGAAAAACTGATGAAAATGGGCTATGTCGAGCTCTCCAAGGATTTCATCAAGGTGGTTGACCTGATCGGCAACGTCGGCTTTTTCGTTATCATCACCACCTTCGCGGTGTGGGTCTTCTGGTGCTTTTTCTCAAATCTCAAGGTCCTGAAATCAGGGGAGGTGCATTAATCATGGCAAGTTCAACCCAATTAAAAACCCAGGGATATCTCCTGCTGATATCCTTCTTCGCGGTCCTGGTCGCCATTTTCATGCCGCTGTTCCCGGGAACCCACGGCAACAAGGTCAACGGACTCGATTATCTCGACAACTTCTTCAATCAGTTGTCCAAGGGTTCCGCGTACTATATTGGCGAGCAGATCAAAAAGGCGGAAAAATACAATGGTCAGCAATTCACGACCTCCCTCAAGATGAAATCCCCGGAGGAGGCAGCGGTAACCGCCAAACTGTTCGCCACCAACAAAATCACCGCCGCGGCTGAAGGCGACAAGGTCAAGGTCAGCGGCGATTTCGGCAGCATGATCACCATCATGCTCCAGGATGCCGATATGATGTATCATAATAAAGGCGAGGCCCTCACCGCCAAATACGGCGTTGATGAGCGCCAGACCCTGTATTCCTGGTATCAGTCCCTGGTCGCCATGGAAAAAGACATGACCAAGGCGGGCAATTTCGCCCAGGCGAAATTCGTCAAAAACTGCATGACCAAGGCAGTGGAACCGGCCTACAATTACTACAAGGTTGAGGCGAAATCGGTCAAGGCAGAGGCGTTCATGTTGATCGCTTCCCTCGCCTTTTACGTGATTTACACCATGTGGTACGGTTTCGGCCTGCTCTTTCTGTTTGAAGGCGCGGGTATCAAACTGGATCATTGATCCCCCGGGCATGACATGACGCACAGGCTGCAGCGTGGAAGGGATTCCGGCTGCAGCCTTTTTTATATAAGCCATGACGATTCCTGACAGAATACTCGGCGCCCTGCGGCGATTACGGAAAAAATCGCCTCCCGTTCCCCTCTTGAGCCCGGAGGAGATGCAACGCCAATTTGCGGCCAAATCCCGCTATTACCGCGACCTCTTGACCGCCAACAGCAATGTCCTCGAAACCATGGCGGAAATGGAGAAGACCCTCCAGGACGGCCGCACTCTTTCCATGACCTTCATCCGTGCCAAGTGCACCGCGATGGCAGTCAATGTCTACAAGATCATTCACAATCTGATCAAACTCTCCGATGGCCGCTATGTTGAGCTGCAACAGGTTTTTGCCCGCCTGCAGCAGGAAATCGACGATCTTCTCGACGGGGAGAGCAGCCCGGTCGCCGGCGCCCTGATCCTTCCCCTTGAACGGATCAGCCGGAAAGTGGTCGATCTCACCGGCGAAAAAATGGCCAACCTCGGCGAGGTGGGGACCCTTCCGGGGATACATATTCCTCCCGGCTTCGCGGTCACTTCGGCCGCCACCCGGCTCTTCTTTCACTACAACAACCTCTACCCCGCGATCAACCATGTGATCCAGCAGCTGGATATCACCGATCTCGCGGATCTCCACAGCAAGAGCGCCGCCATCCAGCGAAAAATCAGCGCCTGCCGCCTGCCGCCCGAACTCGAGACCCAACTCTACCAGCACTATGACGCCCTGGCCGCGGCCACCACCCCCGAGGTCAAGGTGGCGGTCCGTTCAAGCGCCCTGGGCGAGGATCTCGGCCAGGCCTCGTTTGCCGGGCTGTATCATAGCGAACTCCATGTCGATCGCGAGCAGTTGGTCGCTGCCTACAAATCCGTGCTCGCCTCGAAATATTCGCCCCGGGCCATCTCCTACCGGCTGGCAAAGGGGTACCGCCACGAGGAAACCGAGATGTGCGTCGGCTGTCTCGTCATGATCGAGGCAATCTGGAGCGGCATCTGCTATTCGCGCTCCATCGGGGGGCGGATGGATACCCTGGACCTGTTTTTTGCAGGCGGCAGCGCCAAGGGTATTGTCGACGGCACCCGCACCACCAGCCATTTCCTGATCGAAAGAGCCCCTCCGCACCGCATTGCCCACCGCAGCCCGGCCCCGGAGCATCAGGAGGCGCTGCTGGACGATGCCCAGGCAACGGCCCTGGCCGCCCTGGCCATGGACCTGGAAAACCACTTCGGCGCTCCCCAGGATATCGAGTGGTCCATTGACCGGACCGGGACGATCCACGTGCTCCAAAGCCGCCCGATCTCGGTGCCTTGCCCTGTTGTCTCCACCGGCGCACCGGCGGTCATTGACGATGAACGGCTCATCCTCCGGGGCGGCGTCACCGGCTGCGGCGGAGTCGGCTGCGGGCCGGTCGCCCTTGTAGAGACCACGGTCGACCTGCTCCGATTTCCCAACCGAGCCGTCCTGGTGGTCAGGCATCCCCTGCCGGAATGGGCGCCGCTGTTGAAACGCGCCGTGGCCCTGGTCTCCGAAACCGGGAGCGAAGCCGGCCACCTCGCCACCCTTTCCCGGGAGTTCGGCCTGCCCGCGCTGCTCGCCGTGGATCAAGCCACCGAATGCCTGGTCAACGGCGAAATCATCACCGTGGATGCGACCAACCAGGCGCTCTACCGGGGCCGCGTCGAGGAACTGCTGATTGCAGGCGCTCCCAAACCCAATCCCATGGCAGGCAGCCCGGTGCAGAAAACCCTGGTGGAGGTTCTCAAACGGATCACCCCGCTGTACCTTACCAACCCCGCCGCACCGGAATTTAGGGCGGTCAACTGCCGGACCATGCACGATATCACCCGGTTCTGCCATGAACAGTCGGTCAACGAGATGTTCGATTTCGGCCAGCGCCGGCAATTCGATGCGGGCGCGGCCAAACGCCTGGTGGACACCTTGCCGCTCGAGTGGTGGGTGATCAACCTCGGTGACGGTTTCCATCCCCGCTACGATGTGGGAGGCGATACCATCGCCATCACGGACATCGTCTCGGTTCCCATGCTCGCCCTCTGGGAGGGCATGCACGCCGTGGCCTGGGAAGGGGCGCCGGTCGCCCGACTGCGGACCATGCTGTCGTTCCTCTTTCAATCCGCCGTCCAATCCGGGCTCGATCCGTCCCGATCTTCCGCCCTGATGCAGAAGAATTATTTTCTTATTTCGAAAAATTATTGTAATCTCAGTGTGCGACTCGGGTATCACTACGCCATGATCGAGGCCCTGACCAACGGTCGAGTCAACGACCGGTACCTTACCTTCCGCTTCAAGGGTGGGGCGGCCGGTGAAGATCAGCGGGTTCAACGCATCGAGCTGCTGGCCGAGATCCTGGCGAAATTCGATTTTCGCATCGACCGGATCGGCGATGCCCTGACCGCACGGGTGGAGAGAGGGACCGAGAAATTCCTCTATGACCGGTTGAAGGTCCTCGGCTATCTCACCATCCACACCCGGCAAATTGACATGGTGATGGCTGATGCCGGGGAGCGTCGGTTCTTCTGCGATAAATTCATTGATGAGATCGAGGAAATGTTGAACAATGACCAGTGAACAAGCCTTCAAACTTGAAGCGGCCCTCAAGATTCATCTGCTGTTGGTGGACGATGAACCGGACTTCAAGGAGGTCATGCAAAAACACCTGTCCCGGATGGGGATTCGTCTCAGCGTTTCCGATTGCTGTCTCGATGCCCTGGACACCTTGGAAGCCCACGCCATTGACGTGGTGATCATGGACATGAACATGCCGGGAGTGGATGGCATCCAATGCCTGCGCAAGGTCAAGGAGCGCTGGCCGCAGATCGAGGTCATCATTCTCACCGGTCACGCCTCGGTCAAATCGGGCATCGAAGGGATGCAGAGCGGTGCCTTTGACTATTGCCTCAAACCCATTGATGTCCGGGAGCTGATTGAGAAAGTCGAGCTCGCCGCCCAGAAGGCCTTGATCAATCAAGAGGACGGCGGCATCGTCTGACCTCGTTTCCAAATCCCCCCACACCTACAAGGATAATATGCAACACCTCCACCGCCCCCTGCGAACCCTGGTTTTTTTCCTTTGTCTCTTTATGCTGGCCGGCTGCGTCAGCGCCGGCAAGGACTTCAATGTCCGCATGGTGCCGCAGATTCAGCTCCACCAGACGACCCGCGCCCAGATCGAGCAGATGTTCGGCCCGCCCTGGCGGACCGGAGTTGAGGACGGCAAGCAGACCTGGAGTTACGGCTCATATAAATACGGCGTGGGCAGCGAAACCCTGAGCCCGGATCTGGTGATCCGTTTCGATGCCAACGGCACCGTGGCCTCCTATACCTTCAACTCCAATTATCCGGAAGACCAGGTGCGTTAACCCGGGCTTCGGCTGCCTGACAAGACCGGGAAGAGGAGCGGGGCATACCGTTTCCTCTTCCCGCTTTTCCCTGCCTCCCTTTCCTTTCCCTGCATTTCCCCCGGTTCCCGGTTACCTCCTTCCAGTCCCTATCCCTGGCACCTGGCCCCCTGCCCCCTTTTCCGCCCCTCCAATCCGGTTTTATCGTAATATCTCGACAGAATAGGATTTTTTCCTGGTTTCATGAAAAAATGTCGGCGAGAAACCAGCGGGAACAGCCATTCCGGGACAAAGAATTGTCGGCATAAAATTTGCTAAATAGAAATCTTTATTCTCTCCAAGAATGGCTGCCCCTTGCCGTTACCCTGCAAATCTGGACTTATTGGCACGTGGCCCAGGTTTCGTTTTAGGAGGTATTAAAAAGGGCTTTTTAGGGTCAAAAAAGTATTTTTAAGCTTATTTTCGGCGATTACATTTAGTTATTTAAACGTATTGACGAGCTTAACGCGGTTCGATCCGGCGGGGCTCAGGTTCTGTCGGGATAAAATTAATACTTACTGGAGTTAATTTTGCTCTGACCTTTTTTTACACTTTTTATACAAACACAAGGAGAATCGGATGACGGTAAAAATGGAGGATGGACGCGGCGTTATCCGCCTGGGCGACAAAACCGATCACGGCGGCGTGGTTGTCCAGGTGGCCCATGATGTCACTGATATGGGCAAACTGATCGCCTGCAAGGGCGACATGGTGAAATGCCCGAAATGCAAGGGCACTTTCCCTATTGTCGAAGGCGAAGCTACGTGGACGATTGATGGCGTTCCCATAGCCTTTCACGGCCACAAAACAGCCTGCGGCGCAATTTTGCTTTCCTCGTGGGGAAAATCCGCGAGTTACACGGCCCCCTTGGCAGCACCAGCGGAACCGGCACCACAAAACAACCTTCAAGAGGAAGATGAACCCAAGTACGACCGATTTTTGGTTTTTGAAGATCAGGACGGCAAGCCTTTGGGCGGAATCCCTTATAAGCTCACGGCTCCAGACGGGGCGGTTATAGAAGGGAAAACTGATTCAGCGGGCAAATGCAGCAAAATAAAAGGCCGCGCCGGGGAAAAGTTAGCCGGTGCCTTTGCCAGCAAGGGGGAAGCATGAGTCCATCGACGCTTGAGGTTAAAGAGGTTCCTCTTACGCCCGAATCCGACCAAAAGGGATTCAGGGTCAGGCACAAGGTCTTCTGGAAGACTACCAGATTTTGGACCGATGCGGACATTGAGGATTATCACCGGAACGCTCCTGCTATCGCTACAAAGCTCTACAATGTGCCATATTGGGACAAAGACGGAGAACTCCACAAATTAAAAGCCACCTGCGAAGACTTTGCACTCCTGGTGCTTTGCGAATATGCCGCGCCGAAAGAACTGCCCGTGAAATTAACCACCGGTGTCCGGACCTATCGGAACATGGAACGATACAACGCCTCGATCCATGACCGCTACGCCTCGACTCGATACGGTTTTGCCGAGATGGTCATGCGGACCTGTGGCGCTTCGGATATGCAGCGGGTCGGCGTTAACACCATAGCCGTTGACACCGTCGAGGAACTCAGGGGCGGGGATATTTTAGCGCAGGCGCGAGATGAAGAAGATGGCATTGCCCACCACATCCAGGTTTTTCATTCGAGGAGCCGCGATGAAATAACCATCTTTCAGGGTAATTCCGGCGTAATGGGTTTCGGGTTCCTGGGGTTGAACCCCGCTGACCCGCAAAATGTGGCGTACACGGGAAAATCCATACAATTGGGGGTCTATAGCAAAGAGGGGGAGAAATGGAATTATAGAAACATAACGACTGCTCGCGTGAAAGAAAATTTCTTGAGATACATGGAATTGTACCGCTGGAATTTTATGGAGTTCAACCAATGAGATTCGATGGATTCATTTGTTTTCCCGATGACATACAACAGCTGGCATTGGTAGTGATTTATCCTGATGACTGCCCTTTGGCTAGCTGGACATTAATAACCCTAGCCCTGGTGCAGCTGTTGCTGTTCGGGACATTTTTCATAAAGAAAATACAGACCAACATAATC
>Ga0074197_1001152_pt1 | contig 24338 bp, 26 predicted proteins | sample EPASupsiteSAE305_FD_64526 | JGI IMG/M metagenome (GOLD analysis project Ga0074197, IMG submission 64526) | Bioremediated contaminated groundwater microbial communities from EPA Superfund site, New Mexico - SAE3-05 reassembly with SPADES | ecosystem: Environmental > Aquatic > Deep subsurface >...
CGGCGACAACGTGAACCTGACGGTGGAACTGATTGTGCCGGTGGCTTTGGAACAGGGCGCCAAATTCGCGATTCGCGAAGGCGGTTTGACTGTGGGCGCTGGCGTTATCACCAAGATCATTGAGTAATAACTTAGTAAGGATGTAATATGGCTTCAAAGAAAAAAGATGTTCGTCCCGTAATCACCCTTCAGTGCGGCGAATGTAAAGAGCGAAACTATACCACCCAGAAGAATCGACGTAATGATCCTGGGCGTATGGAATTGAGCAAGTACTGCCCTCGTTGCAGGAAGCATACTGCCCACCGCGAAACAAAGTAGTTCGCGAATCAAGGTAGATCGCAAGGGTGCGAAAGCGCCCTTGTTTTCACACAGGCCAGTAGCTCAATTGGTAGAGCGTTCGTCTCCAAAACGAAATGTTGTGGGTTCGATTCCTGCCTGGCCTGCCTGAAAGAAATACGCGGCGCCGTCTCCTCCGTATGGAGTAGAATTGAGAGACGGCGTTTAAGCGTGAACAAAGGAGTCAGAGTGGCTGATAAAAAACCAAATGCTATGGTAAAGTATTACCACGAAACCGTGGGCGAGTTGCGTAAGGTGAGCTGGCCGACCCGTGCGGAAGCGACCAACCTGACGATCATCGTTGTAGTTGTGTTGATCGCCATGTCCATCTTCCTCGGGGTGATGGATGCTATTGGCCAGCGGTTATTAAGCATCGCTTTGAACTTAAGCAGGTAACGCGGAAAGGTGAGTGGCTCAGCTATGGGCGCCCAGGACTTTGAGGATACAGAGCGCGAAGAAGAATTCGCACCCGATAACAGCTCAACAGAAGGAACTGAACCTAACCAGGATATGGAACGCGCCTGGTATGTTGTGCATTGTTACAGTGGTTACGAGAACAAGGTAAGCCACAATCTGGAACAGCGCATCGAGTCAATGGGTATGAAAAATCTCATTTTTGATGTCGTTGTGCCGATTCAGGAAGAAGTGGAAGTAAAAGATGGCAAGCGTCGCGAAGTAAAGCGCCATATCTTCCCGGGCTACGTGCTGGTGGAGATGATCCTCACTGAGGAGAGTTGGTACGTTGTGCGCAATACCCCCGGGGTAACCGGTTTCGTAGGCATGGGCGATGAGCCTACTCCCCTGCGCCAGGAAGAAGTGAATCAGATCCTGCGCCGCATGGAGGCGGACGCGCCAGCTGTGAAGGTCAATTTCCGACTCGGTGAAAGAGTCCGGATCGTTGACGGGCCGTTCAATGATTTTCGGGGCATCGTCAATGACATCGATACCGAGCGGTCAAAAGTTCGCGTATTGGTCAGCTTTTTCGGGCGGGAAACGCCGGTTGAGCTTGACTTTTTACAAGTGGAAAAGGCTTGATCGATAACGATCTGGTCATGGGAGGGTACCTTAATACCCGCTAAAACCAATAAGGAGTAAGAATGGCAAAAAAGATTAAAGCAGTAGTAAAGTTAGAGCTGACCGCCGGCAAGGCGAATCCCGCTCCCCCCGTTGGTCCCGCTCTGGCGTCCCACGGTATAAACATCATGGCTTTCTGTAAGGAGTACAACGCCCGAACCAGCAGCCGCCCCGGCGAGATTCTTCCCGCCGAAATCACCATCTTCAGCGATGGCTCATTCACCTTTGTGTTGAAGACCTCTCCGGCCGCGGTGCTTATCCGCACTGCCGCGGGAATCAGCAAGGGTTCCGGCGTGCCGAACAAGGAAAAGGTCGGCAAAATCACCAAGAAGCAAGTGCGTGAGATCGCCGAATTGAAGATGAAAGACCTCAACGCGATTGACGTTGAAGGCGCGATGTTACAAATCGAAGGTACTGCCCGCTCGATGGGCGTAACGGTTGTTGATTAATCAGAGTTGGGAGGGCGCTTGCGCGCCCGTTAGAACCACGGAGGAACAGAATGGCAAAACACGGTAAAAAATATAAAATCGCGTTAGAGAAGATCGACCGCGACACTTATTACACCCCCGCTGAGGCGATCAAATTGGTCAAGGAAACCGCTTCCACCAATTTCGATTCAACAGTGGAAGTTCACATGAGCATGGGTTTGGATCCGCGTCAGGCGGACCAGCAATTGCGCGATGTAGTGGTGCTGCCCAATGGCTTGGGTAAAACCGTCCGCGTGGCGGTATTCGCGAATGGCGAAGGCGCCGCCAACGCCCGGGCTGCCGGCGCGGAATTGGTGATCGATGACGACGAAACCTTCAAGGCTGTCCAAAATGGCAATCTTGACTTCGATGTCGCCATCGCGACCCCAGAGTTGATGGGGCAGGTTGGCCGTCTCGGCCGGGTACTTGGCCCGCGCGGTTTAATGCCGAACCCAAAAGCGGGAACGGTAGTGCCCAATGGGGATATCGCTCGCGCGGTACAGGAAGCCAAAGCCGGTCGGGTGGAATATCGCCTGGATAAAACCGCCAACATTCACGTCCAGATTGGCAAAGTATCCTTTTCTGAGGATCAACTTCTGGGCAACCTGGCAACCCTGATGGAGGCGATCATCCGCTCCAAACCATCCGGCGCCAAAGGAACGTACATCCGCCGCGTAACCCTGGCTTCAACCATGGGTCCTGGTGTACGTGTAGATAGCTACGCGGCTCAAACGATGAATAGTGCTGAGTAAAATCTCAGATCTATTGAATTCTGACAATTGACTTCGCCCAAGACGGCAGGCGCGGTCCGCATGGATCGCTTAATTTCCTGCTCAGGTGAAGACTTCGACCTCGTGTCCCATAGTCTTTGCCTGGCGATTGTCAGGCAAAGATTTTTTGTGGAAAGGAGGAACACACTTTGGCATTAACAAAACAAGAAAAAGAACAGGTATTGAGCCAGGTACGCGAGTGGCTTGAAAAAGCCGATGCGAGCATTATGGTTGAATACACTGGGATGCGCATGCCCGATTTGGACAATGTCCGCGCGAAGCTGCGCGAATCCGGCGGCGAATTCCACGTGATCAAGAACACCTTTATTCGCAAGGTTTTTACCGAATCCGGCTATGAAGTCCCCGCGGATTTTACCGATAACAGTACCGCGGTGATCTTCGCTTATGGCGACGCTGCCGCGACGGCAAAGGCGCTTAAGGAAAGCACCGCAAAAATGGACGCGGTAAAGATCAAAGGCGGCTATTTGGGCAAGGAAATGTTGACCAAACAACAAATCATCGCCCTGGCTGAACTGCCACCCTTACCGGTCATGCGCGCCACCCTGCTTGGCGTTTTGCAAGCCCCCGCCGGAAAACTTGTCCGTACGGTGGCGGAACCCGCCCGCGGTTTGGCGGCGGTCGTAAAAGCCTACGCTGAGAAATAAGCGCCGGCTGATTCATTCACGCCGCCTTGACGCGGCAGATAAGATTAATAATTAACTGAGGAGTTTCGTAAAAATGGCTGCAAATTTAGATAAATTGGTTGAAGAATTAAGCGCGCTTTCCGTTTTGGAAGCCGCCGAATTGGTAAAGGCTTTGGAAGAGAAGTGGGGTGTTTCCGCCGCCGCTCCGATGGCTGTTGCCGCCGGCCCAGTGGCCGCCGCTGCCGCCGAGCCCGTTGAAGAAAAGACCGAGTTCGATGTTGTGATCAAGGATGCCGGCCCGAAGAAGATCGAGACCATTAAAGTCATCCGCACTCTCACCAGCCTCGGCCTGGGCGAAGCCAAAGCGATGGCTGAAACCGTTGGCGGCAAGGTTCTTAGCGCGGTCGGCAAGGAAGCCGCCATGGACGCCAAGAAGAAACTTGAAGAAGCCGGCGCCGTAGTCGTAGTTGAATAATCAACTTTTCAGCTAACCAAATTACAGGATCCCTTTCAAGGGATCCTGTTTTTATTGGAGAGAAACATTTGGGCAGGTTTTATAACTCGCGGTTCCGAATGTTGCCCTTTCGAGATGACCAAAGTATGCCCATGGAATTAATGGAGTGGTTTAAATTGCAATTCACGCTTGACGTTTGGGGAAATATATTTATACTTTAATTAATAGATTGGATATAATTGTTCAAATATAAGGAGATAACAATGAAAAAACTTATCTATTTTATTCTCATTCTTGCCTTGCTCCTACCTGTTGGAGCGGTATTTGCAAAAGAACCAGTAACTTTTGAGATCGAATTCCGTAATCGCACTGGCGGCGTGGTGAGTTTAAGCATGGAAGACGCGAATGGTAATAAAACATTCAGCGATGTGCCCGAAGGTGTAAGCACTCTGGACGTACCCGAAGGCGTTTACCAGTATTACGCCAGCACCCTTTGCGGGGTGGAAGTGGGAACCTGGAATATGAACGTTAAGAAGGTCGCCATTTTTAAATGCGAAGCTGACGGTGAATTGTTTGTCGATCTGGATCGGATGTGTTATTTTCCGGGTTGGACCATTGAGCAGTTCATCTTCGCGAAGGTTAATGGCTTTTTAATCTGGGTACCTAAACCTTATCCGGGTAATTTTTCACACTCCACCGGCTGTTGGGATATCATAATCTTTTAAAAGGCTGCGTCCTTTTAACAATCAAACCGCCCCGAGAGGGGCGGTTTTTGTTTTTCGAGTCCAGCTTCAAGCATGGATGACCAGCGGAGGAGGGGACGGATCGGGTCTGCCCCGCCTAATTGACGTAGCGCCTGAAGATCATCACAACCTTGCCCTGAAGCTTGATCGGGGTGTCCTTGCTGATAAAGATCGGGTCCATGCGTGGATTGGCGGGTTGAAGACGATAACCGTCCTTTTCTCTGTAAAAGGATTTGAGGGTGGTTTCATTGGTATCAGGGAGATAGATCGCCAACATGTCTCCATTGCGAACCTCATTCTCATTTTCGACTGGGCGCATGATCACATAGTCGCCATCGTTGACCATGGCGTCGATCATCGAATCACCTTTCACTTCAAGGGCGAAAAGGTTATCGGAGTACCTGGAGGGCAACATCGAACGGGCGATATTTACCGCGGTGGTATCGTCATGCGGGTTGAAGATCCCCGGTTCGAGGGGGATACTGGCGCCGATCACGCCAACCAGGGGAATTTTGAGCAAGTCACCCAGTTCTTCCACAGAAGCGCGGACTGTATTCTTGAAATTCTCGACCCCCGAATTGACGAGGCGAATGCCGCGACTGATCTTGCGGTCGCGGATGATATACCCCCATTTTTCGAGCTGATTTAAATAATAATTCACGACCGAAGTGGAAGAGATATCCGCTTCTTCAACAATATCGCGAATGGATGGGGGATACCCCTTGGCGGTGTAGTTTTCCAAAATCTCAAGGATCTTGCGGTGGCGCTCACCCAAACCTTTTTCTTTCCTGACCATCATTTGAGCCTCCTTAAATTGCTCAATTGTTCTAATAAATATGATATCAGAAAGTATGTTCTAAGTCAAGCGCGGAAATTTACATCCATCGGTGCTGGCGCATGTACCACAACATGCTTAGGGGGGAGATGATCAAGATCGCCAATGCGACATGAAAGAACGTCGAACTTGTCCAGTGGTCCAAGGTGCCTGGCGCGGCGAAAAAATTCATCCCAAAAAATCCGGTGATGAAGGAGATCGGCATGAAGAGGGTTGTGATGATGGTCAGAATTTTCATCACCTGATTCATGCGGTTATTGGTTACCGAAAGATGGGTTTCCATCGCGCCGGTAACCAGATCGCGCAAGCCTTCGTTGAGATCCACCATGCGCAGCATGTGGTCATAGATATCCCGGAAGAAAAGTTTTTCCACCGAACCCAGGGCGGCGAAATCTTCGCGGGAGAGTTTGTTGACCACTTCGCGTTCCGGGACCAAAACCCGGCGGATGCCAATCACCACCCGCTTCATGGTAAAAATCCCCTCCAGGGTATCCGGTTTGCTCTTTAACAAAACTTCTTCCTCGATCTCATCCAGACGGTCATCCAGATCCTCGAGCAAGGTAAAGGTATCGTTCACCATTTCATCCACCATCCGGTAGAGGAGATGTCCGGGAGCGGTGGGGTTAACTCGCGGGATTTGGAGGTGGGTTTTCCAGGTTCGCTCGAGGAAGGGCAGGGCGTCATCATGAAAAGTGACCAGACAATTAGGTGTGATGAAAACGTCCAGTTCGCGGGTGATCAATTCCATTGAGCCGTTTGTTCCCATTTCCAGGGGGTTAAATACGAGGTAGAGGTAATCTCCCCAGTCATCCAGCTTGGGGATATGGGTCTCCACCAGGGCGTCATCGACCGCCAAAGGATGGAAATGAAAAGTTTCGAGGAGGATCGGGCTGGCGAATTCGGGGGGTTCCTCGCAAAAATCCACCCAAAGAACCGCGGTTGGATCCTTCAACCGTTCGGTTAATTCTTCGATCGGGAATTGATTGAAAAGGCGGGTTGCGGGGTCGTACCGGCAAGCTCGAAGCATATTACCTCTGAATTGATTGAAAATTACAAAATATTAAATAATCTTAAATCTTTATTGAATAATATTGACAATAATTTCAAAATACTTATAATATATTTAATAGTACGTAGAACTAAATTAATTATACAAGAAAAGGCGCGCCAATGACAGCTTCCCTTACAAATTGTCCGGTTTGCTCACACGAGTTAACCATTACGGAATTAAGATGCGAATCCTGCGATACCACCATTCGCGGGCGATTTAACAACAGTGCCTTCGCCAACCTGAGCGCGGAGCAATCCAATTTCCTGCTTACCTTTGTGCGTTGCGAGGGAAAGCTTAACCGGGTGGAATCTGAACTTGGTTTGTCTTACCCAACCTTACGCAATAAGCTGATGGAAGTCATTCGAGCGCTTGGCTTTGAACCGGGCAAGGAAGAACCAACCGAGATTAGCGAGGAAGCTCGCCGCAAGGTGTTGGACGACCTGGATAACGGAGTGATCAGCGCCGAGGAAGCCATGCGCATTTTGAGAGGTGAATGATGAGCCGCGCGGTTGTGATACCCGCTCAAGGAATTACCAAACTGGTGGTGGAACGGGCAGAGAGCAGCTTGCAGGTGATTGGCGCCCAGGCTGATGAGATTACGATCCGATGTACGGATGATCCACTCGAAACCCGACATCAGAATGGGCAATTTACCATTTCGGCCGAAGACGATTTGATCCTCTATCTTCCCTCCACGATCAGCCTCGAAGTTCGCAACGTAGAGGGCGATGTTGATGTGCGCGCCTATGTTGGCCCACTCAGCTTTAAAAATGTGAGCGGCGACCTGCAGATTCGCAATGCCGACCATGTGAGCATTGCCAATGTGGAAGGCGACCTGATGATCAAAAATTGCAGCGGGAATGTAAGTGTAGCCGGCTGTGAGGGCGACGCGGTGTTCAAAGATATTCTCGGCAATCTGAGCGTTCACACGGAGGGCGACCTTAACCTTTCCGACTGCGGCGCCAATTTAAGCGCCTTTTGTGAGGGTGACCTATTGCTTAATTTAAGCCGGGTTAATGGCAATATTTCCTGTCAGGTATCTGGTGACGCCATTTGTCAATTACCGGAAGACGCCGACGCACGCCTGAACCTGGGTTCGGACTCGCCGGACGATGTGCGCATTAATTTGCCCGGTGTAAAGCTGGAATCGATCGGTAACCCAGGTTCGTTTACTCTGGGGAATGGAATCCATCAGGTGAGTATCCAAACCGATGGCAGCCTGTTGGTTACTGGACTTAATCGGGGTAAAACAAACGGTTGGGGATTCCCTGACTTGGGCGGGTTGGAAACGAAGATCAATCATGTGGTTGACCAGACTGTGGAGAGCGCCTTGCGCTCGATCCCGCGCATCGAGATTGACGAAGCCAAGATCAACGCAAAGATCCACAAAGTTGAGGACGCGATGCGCAAGGTGGAAGAAAAAATCAGGGCGGCTGAACGCCGTTCAAGGCACATGGGCTGGCAAACAAACCCGACCAGCGCCGGCAAAGCAGCCGCCAGCCAACCACCCGTTCAGCCGGTAAGCGCTGAGGAGCAGATGGCGGTACTGCGCTTATTACAGGAGAAAAAAATCACCATTGAGGAAGCCGAGATTCTTTTAGCGGCTTTGGAGGGCAAAAGCCATGACTAATGATGAACGCAAGATGATCCTGTCAATGATCAACGAAGGCAAGATCACCGCCGAGGAAGGTTTGGAATTGATCTCCTCCTTGGCGGAGGACGAAGAAATTGAGGAAGTGGTTACGATCGACGCGGAAACCAACCCCTCGGCCGCGCCGGAAGCTGCCTTGAATGGTGAAGTCATCGTCCCCCCCGCCGCCAGTAAATTGGAAGGCGCCAATCGGGGTCGGATGGAGCGCTCCAAGCGCTGGTGGGATCTGGCCGCCGGATTTGGAATCCTGTTGATTGTTGGCAGCGCTATGGGAATGTATCAAATCCAGCAGGCTTATGGGCTTAATTTCTGGTTTTTCCTGGTCATCCTTCCCCTACTGCTCGGGGCCTTCATCCTCATCATCGCTTTTCCGACCAGCGACTCCAAATGGTTGTTTATTGAAGTAGAATCAAGTCAGCCGGGAAAATCGGTATTGGTGAGCTTACCTCTCTCTTCCCTCGAAGGCGTTTTCAGGCTCGCCGAAAAATTCACCCCGCCCGGACAACCAGGCTTTTTCCAGCCTTTCTGGGACGCGATGAGTAATCACAGCGCGGAGGACTCGCCAATCCTGATCAATGTGGATGGCGGCAGCGGTAATCGGGTGAAAATATTTGTAGGATAAAGAGGCGCGCATGGCAACCACTGAAGAACGCATGAAGATTTTGAAAATGATCGAAGAGGGAAAGATTAGCGCCTCCGAAGGAGCGCGCTTGCTTTCAGCCCTTTCCGCGCCCAAGAAAAAAACAATTCCCGGCTTTACCCCCAAACCTGCCAGCAACGCCAAGTGGCTGCGGATCAAGGTCACCGATACAACCAGCGGTCGCTCCAAGGCTTCGGTTCAAATTCCAATCAGCCTGATGGAAGCCGGAATGAAAATTGGGGCCCACTTTTCAGCAGAGATCGACGGAGTGGACATGGAAACGATCACACGCTCGATCAACGAGGGCATGACCGGCAAAGTTGTGGATGTGATTGATGAGGAAGACGGCGAGCACGTAGAAATTTATATTGAATAGAGCGGCAAGGCGGCGGAACGGATGAACCCTGTTTTTTTCACCGGGAAAAGTAATTCTTCCGGTGGTTTTTTTATCCGCTTATCCGTTCACCCAATCCCGCTTGCCTGCCAGGAAGGCTTTTCCGTCCATGGCTTTTCTGCCGGCTGGCTGAAGGTTGGTGAGCGACAACCAACCGCCCTTGAACCCAAGGGCGGGGTAACCATCCCGGATCTCCCGGCTGCCCGGAAGTGGATTCCCCGAAATGATGTGGGCTTGATGGATTTTGATGGTTTCATCTCCGATTTGCAGACTGGCGCCTGGCCAGGGGTTAAAAGCGCGGATCTTTCTTTCCGCCAGGATCACGTCCAGATTGGTTAAAAGTTGACCATCTTCCTTGCGGATCATGCCGAAATAACTGGTGCCTTGCGCGGGCTGTGCTTTTGGTTTAAGTTTTCCGGTGAGGAAGTCCGGCAGAATTTCCAGCAGGGTTTCAGCGCCCAGCCGCGAGAGTTTGACGGAAAGCGTCCCGGCTGTCTCGTCCGGGCTGATCGGAAGTTCGGCGGCAAAGATGATCGGACCGGTATCCAATCCTTCATCCATCCGCATGATGGTGACCCCAGTTTTTTGATCCCCGTTCAACAAAGCCGCCTGAATGGGAGCGGCGCCGCGGTATGCGGGCAGCAGGGAGGCGTGCACGTTCAGGCAGCCGAATCGCGGCAGATCGAGAACGTTTTTGCGAAGCAATTGACCAAAGGCAACCACGACAATCAGATCCGGTGACCATTCCCGCAACTGATTGAAGGCGCACTCTTCCTTTAATGATCTGGGCTGGATGAGCGGAATGCCGAGCTCGGTTGCCACGATTTTTACCGCCGGGGGGGTCAGTTTCATACCTCTGCCGGCTGGTTTATCAGGCTGGGTTACAACCCCAACGATCTCGCAAATTTCAGCCAAGCCGCGCAGGCTGGGAACGGCGAACTCGGGGGAACCCATGAAAACAACTCTTGGTCTTTGATCCATTTCTATCCTGTCAGTTTCGGTTAAAATGATTAAATGAAGGCAAATCTCCGCGGAATCATCTCTCGTTTGAACACACCCAAGGCATCCGCGTTTGTTTTCGCGCTCTTAATTGTAACCTACATCCTTAACGGTTTCAGGGTGGCGGAATCGATCTGGTTCACGATGGATGAAGGTAGTTACCTTTTTAAAGGCTACTGGTTCCTTACCGGGCAGGCAAGCCCGTTTGAGATTAACGGACCGATTACCAACAAACCACCCCTGGCTTTCCTCATCCCTGGCTTGTCGCAGATCATCCAACCCGGCATTGGCAGCGGCAGAGCCTTGAATGTTCTCCTCCTGGCCGGTTCCTTGATCGGGATCTGGCTGATCCTTCACCGGCAGGGGCATGCCTGGTGGGGCAATCTGGCGCTCTTCCTGGTAGTCATTAATCCGGCTTGGGTGGAATACTACACCCGGGTGATGACCCAAACACCGACTCTCTTTTTCCTTGTCTGGTCTCTTTTTTGGGGGTTGGGGAAGGATCGCGGGATGAGTTCGTTGATCCTCGCGGCTGGTTTGGGGGTGTTGATGGTTTTTATCCGCCACAACCTGGCTTTCTATCTGCCCATTCTCTGGGCTTATATGATCTGGGAACATGGTTTCAAAAAAGCGAATCTGGCGTTTTTACCAGCCGTACTCCTCTTCGTCGCTCTCAACGTGCTTTATTGGCCGGAAATCTTCAACCAATTATGGGCAAAATCCTTGCCGACCCAAATCGCGGATGGAATTTTCGCCCTGAGCGGAACCAAGCCGCCGTATAATCCGCCGAATGTGGGGGCTGAGCCGATTACTTATTCCGCGCTTCAGATCATTCAGGAATTCTTTGGCGCCGCCCGAATCTCACTGGCGGCGATCTGGATCGCCTTTTGTGCCTTGCTCCTCATACCTGGCAGCCATTTTGAGCGGTCGGAAAGCAAACAAGCCGTCGCCCTCAGCCTGATTTTCTGGGTCCAACTGCTGATTCACATTCTGGTTGTTTTGGATAAAAATGTGTTGTTGTATAGCTTTCCAGCCTATCTGCTCTTCTGGGCGCCGACCATCTTCCTTCTCCTGCCTGTCATTGCCCAACGTTCCGTGGAGCTGGGGCGCGGCGGTCGCGTTTGGGCACAGGCGATCCTTTTCCTGATCCTAAGCGGCGGGGTTGGGCTGAACCTTTATCGAACAATTTCAATTCCTCTGATGAATTTTCAAATTCCCCGTTTGCGGGATTGGCGGATTTTGCCCGGCGAGGTGGAACTTTGGCGGGTGGTGGTCAATAAATTCGGGATCGAGTTTCGCCAGCAGGAATATCTGCTGGCTTGGATCATCGGCATTCTGGGCGGACTGGTGATCATCGGGCTGGTTTGGCTGTTGGGAAAGTTGGCAGTTGGAATAAAAATTACCGCCCAATCCGGCGCGGCTCATTTCTGGATTTTCCTTATGCTGATCACTCTGCTTACCCCGTCTCCGCTTCTTTCCGGAAAAAGCTTTGACCCGCTTTGCGATAACAATACCCTGGACGCGATCGCGCGGGTGGGTGGAGAGATTAATGCCCAGGTTGAGCCCGGCGCCTTGATTTTTTGGGGAGGGCATACCCATCCTACTGTCGGAGTGCTACTTTATGTGGAGGATGTGAGGGTATTTCCGGAGCAGCTTAATGGGCAGTTCTATTACAACCCTGGCATCAGCCTGGCGGAGAGTCAGGCAAGTAACGAGTGGTCAGATGCCCAGGCGATGGAATGGTTGAGGGTGGCGGATTACCTGATCGCGGATCCTGCCCATTTAGGAAGATGGGACGGGATGCTGGCGGGCATGCCGGAGGTGAAGGTTGACCAGCTAACCCCAACCACGCCTTTGGAACCATGCGATCCGGAGAGTACTTTGTACATTTACAGGCTGGGACATTCCGGCGAGGCAGAGCAGTGATTTGTTGTTTTGGGGGTTATGGCTTTCATTCAGGGTGTCAAGGTTTTCCATTCCAGCGTTTTTGGTTGTCTTTTCGAACGAAGTGCGAAATCTTAAGGAAAATGGTTAAGATTTCCCAGTCACTGCGCTCCTTTGAGGTGGCAGGGGACCACCGTCCTTCGAAATTGGGGAGGTTTTTGGGCTGCAACGAAATGCAGGGACTAAAACCAACCAAAAACCAACGCAAAACAAGCCCGATAAAATTGTCTAACAAGTGAACTTTGTCACTTGACGGGGGTTTCGAGTAAAATTAAAATAAGAAAACAAATCAGGGAAGAGTCTCCCTTCTGGTTGGATTGGGTGGGAGCGCCGAAGGTGCAAAGCCATAACGGGCACGTTATTGGCTGAATCTCTCAGGCAAAAGGACCCGAAATGAAAAACTCTGGAAAGCGCGCGCTCAAAAGCAAGCGCACCGACGGTGCAAACCGCAATCTCGCGGTGAATCTCTCAGGTTCCTAACAGAGGCGCATTTAAGTAAATGCGCCTATTTTATTTAAAACCAAGTTCCAAAAAGGAGAAACAGATATGAATACACCCAGCAATTTGAAATACACCGGAACCGACGAATGGTTCGATCCCGCTTCCGGAAAAGTTGGTCTTTCTGATTTTGCCCAAAACTCACTCTCCGATATCGTGTTTGTCGAGCTTCTGGTCGGTGTCGGCGATACCATCTCCGCCGGAGACCATATCGCTTCGGTGGAATCTGTAAAAGCCTCCGCCGAAGTGAACAGCCCTGTAAGCGGCAAAGTGGTCGCCATTAATGAAGGCGCGGTGGAAACTCCCGACAGCCTGAATAGCGACCCGTACGGCGCGGCATGGCTCATTCAGGTCGAAGGCGCTTCCACCGATGGCTTGATGGATGCCGGCGCTTACGAGGTGGATTGCGCTTCCCGCGATCACTAAATTTTTCAGGATAAACCCATGACTTATATTCCCCATTCCTCCGCGGAACGGGATGAGATGTTGGAAACGATCGGTGTTAAAACGCTCGATGATCTTTTTAAGGATATTCCCGCCGAACACCGTTTTCCAAAACTCGACCTTCCTTCCGCGTTGTCTGAAATGGAAGCCGGCGAATTACTCGCCGAATTGGCTTCCTATAACGAAACCAACAAGGAGATGGCTTCCTTCCTTGGGGCGGGTATGTACAACCATTACGTCCCCTCGGTGGTCGATCACATCCTGCGGCGCGGCGAATTCTACACCGCCTATACTCCCTATCAACCCGAGATCTCGCAAGGCACCTTGCAGGCGATTTTCGAATACCAATCCCTGATGACCTCACTGACCGGGATGGAGCTCTCCAACGCCAGCCATTATGATGGCGCCACCGCCACCGCTGAAGCCGTAAATATGGCTTACGCCATATCCCGAGGCAAACGTACCAAAGTTGTGTTATCCCCCGGCGTACATCCTCATTATCGCGAGACCGTCAAAACCTACGTGCAGATGCAGGACATTCAGGTTACCGGCGATGATGTATCCAACAAGATGGATATGAGCCTGGAGAGTTTGGTCGATCAGGTGGACGATTCGACCGCTCTGGTAGTGGTCCAGTATCCTGATTTCTTTGGAAACTTGCTCGATTACACAGACCTGATCACCAAAGTGCATGCCAAGGGCGCGTTGGTATGTGTTGTAGCCAACCCCACCGCGCTTGGTTTGTTCAAAACCCCCGGCGAGATGGGCGCGGATATCGTGGTTGGTGAAGGTCAGCCTCTCGGGTTGCCGCTCTGGTTTGGCGGCCCATCGCTTGGTTTTTTTACCACGCTTAAAAAGCACGTCCACAAAATGGCTGGGCGCCTGGTGGGCGAAACCGTTGACTCCCGCGGCGAAAAGGGTTATGTTCTCACCCTCACCGCGCGTGAGCAGCACATTAAACGTGAACGGGCTACCTCCAACATCTGCTCCAATCAGGGGCTTATGGCGTTGGGCAGCGCGGTTTATCTGGCGCTGGTGGGTAAAAACGGGCTCAAACAAGTGGCTAACCTATGCTATCAAAAAGCCCATTATGCCGCCGCGCAATTTAAAAAACACGGCATCCGGGTGGTTAACGATGTGCCTTTCTTCCATGAATTTGTGATCGAACTTGACGAAGATGTGAGCGAGATCAACGAACATCTGCTCCATCATGGGATCATCGGCGGATACGATTTGAGCAAGGACTATCCCACCCTCAAAAATCACATGCTGGTAGCCTTTACAGAGATGAACAGCAAGGAACAGATTGATTTGTTCGTGGAGACTTTAGCGGAGGAACCCCATGCGTGAGCCTACCATTTTTGAACTCTCCTCCCCTGGGCGAAAGGGAGTAACCTTCCCCGCCAGCGATGTTCCCACCAGTGAACTGCCCAAGGATATGTTACGCGAAGATCTGCCCCTGCCGGAACTTGCCGAGGTGGATGTGGTGCGTCATTATACCCATCTGAGCCACTACAATTACAGTGTGGATGAGGGCTTTTACCCGTTGGGGAGCTGTACAATGAAGTACAACCCCAAGATCAACGAAGATACCTGCCGGCTTCCTGGCTTTATTCACAGTCATCCACTCCAACCGGTTGAGACGGTTCAGGGAAACCTGGCTTTGATGTTCGAAATGCAGGAATGGCTTAAAGAGATCAGTGGATTTTCCGGGGTTACCCTGGTTCCGGCTGCCGGCGCGCACGGCGAATTTACCGGGGTCCTGATCATGGCGGCTTACCACCGCGCTCGCGGCGATTTCAAACGCAACAAGATGCTCATCCCGGATGCCGCGCACGGCACCAATCCCGCTTCGGCAGGCATGTTGGGCATGGAAATCATCACCATTCCAAGTGACGCGAACGGCAATGTTGACCTTGATGAACTGCGCGCCGCCTGCGACGATACCATTGTAGGCATGATGCTGACCAACCCCAACACCCTGGGTTTGTTTGATGAGCATATTCTGGAAGTCGTGCGTCTGGTTCGAGACAACGGCGGTTTGATGTACGCCGATGGCGCCAATCTTAACGCCTTGCTTGGTATCGTTCGTCCCGGCGACCTGGGTTTTGACGTGATGCACTTTAACCTGCACAAAACCTTCGCTGTCCCGCACGGTGGCGGCGGTCCCGGTTCGGGTCCGGTTGGGGTGAGCGAACGCCTGATGGAATTTTTACCCTGCCCGATGGTTGGAATTGTCGAAGAAGCGACCGAGGATACCCCGCCTTTGTATGGGTTTGTAGAACCAAAACAATCCATCGGCCGAATGAAGTCTTTCCACGGTCACTTTGGGGCAATTGTGCGCACCTACACCTATATTTCCATGCACGGACCGGAAGGCTTGAAGGAAATTTCCCAGTACGCTGTGCTAAACGCCAACTATCTGCAAGCTCGATTGCGGCACGCGTACAAGGTACCCTACGACCGGATTTGTATGCACGAATTTGTGATGGAAGGCCGATTCGAAGGCAGTGACATCCGCGCCCTGGATATCAGCAAGAGGCTGATGGATTTCGGTTTCCATCCGCCGACGAACTACTTTCCACTGATCGTCCACGAAGCCTTGATGATCGAGCCTACCGAAACCGAAAGCAAGCAGAATTGCGATGCCTTCGCGGACGCGCTGCTTAAGATCGCGGAAGAATCCAAAACCGATCCGGAGGTGATTAAAACCGCTCCGCACAACACCCCCTTCGGAAGAATGGACGAAGTGAAAGCCGCGCGCGAACTGATCCTGTGCTGCTGGCTGCCTGATCAGGAATTGGACTAAAGGATGCGAAACTGCCCGGGAAACCGGGCAGTTTTTTTGTTAAGGCAGGGGCTGCCAACCACGATCGGTTATCGCTTTTCTTTACCGCGGGTAATGGATTTATTGCCAAACTTTTCCTGCAATTCATCCAGTGCTTTTTGTAATTTCATCCGCTTGAGCTCATCTTGATCGAACAAGCCCAATTGGCGAACCGGTTCCACCAGCGAACTGACCCCGACTCCGATGAGGCGGACCGCCTTGCCGGCCGGACGATGGGCGCGCAGTAATTCCAGGGCGGAGCCGAAGATCTCCTCATCCAATACGGTTGGGGTGTCCAGTTTCATCTGGCGGGTGATCGTGGTAAAGTCACTCCAGCGAAGCTTGAGTTTAATGGTCATCCCGGCTAAGCCCTCTTAGCGTAAATTTCTTCCGACTTCAAAACTCAACTTGCGCAACACCCGTTCGAGCTCGACGGGTTCGCTCACATCCTCTCGAAAGGTGCGTTCCTGGCTCACGCTCTTGGCGGCGTGTCCTTCAGAAACGGGACGATGGTCGATCCCCCGACAGCGTTGGTACAAATCTCTTCCGTGTTCGCCAAATAACTCTTCCAGTCTTTTCTCGGAAAACTTCGCCAGGTCGCTGATCGTGCTGATACCGTAGGTTTTAAGGCGGGCTTCGGTTTTTGGACCCACTCCCCAAAGGCTATTAACCGGTAGAGGCGCCAGAAAGCTTTCTTCCTCACCGAATGGGACGATGGTGATGGCGTTGGGGTATCCGCCACGCGCCTGTTCTCGAAACTTGCCGGTGCCGGTGGCGATTTTGGCGACCAGTTTGTTGCTGGCGACACCGATCGAACAGGGAAGCTTAAGCTCGTTATTTACCCGGGCTTGCAATTTTCTGGCAATCTCAAGCGAGTCTTCGGACATATCGGAAATGTCCACAAAAGCTTCGTCAATCGAGATCTGCTCAACCAGACCGCTGACTTCGCGCAGGCGGTTCATCACCTTGGCGCTCATTTCTCCATAGCGTCCATGTCCGTGGTTGACGACGATCAAGCCGGGGCAAATCCGCACCGCCTGGCTCATCGGCATGGCGCTGTGCACGCCCAAGGCTCGGGCAGGGTAGCTGCAAGAGGCGACGACGCCGCGCCCGTCAGGGCTGCCGCCAACCGCGAAAGCCTTTCCTTTCAAAGAAGGATCGGAGAGTTCCTCTACGGCGCAGAAGAAGGCATCGAGATCGAGGTGGAGGATGCGTCTGAGCATATTCCCATTTTACAACAATTAGAACAAATATGCTATAGGGTGGGTGGATTGAGGTGGTCGATCAGGTTGAAATGACAGGATGATATTGTCATTTCGAAGGAGCGCAAGCGACTGAGAAATCTTACCGAGGATGGTTAAGATTTCTCACTTCGTTCGAAATGACAATTTGAGGGCTAAATGACAAGTCGTAACGCTTGAAATGGCAGGATGATATTGTCATTTCGAAGGAGCGCAAGCGACTGAGAAATCTTGCCGAGAATGATTAAGATTTCTCACTTCGTTCGAAATGACAAGATTACGTTCGAAATGACAAGATTACGTTCGAAATGACAAGATTACGTTCGAAACGACAAGATTACGTTCGAAATGACAGGATGAGAGCGAAATGACTGGATGAGGTCGAAATGACAAGTGGAACGAAATGAGTGGCATCCATCACGCTACGGATTCTGTTTCTTCCGCCTTGACTTTTACCTGCGTATACATCAACAAAATGGCGCCGATCTTGACTACATCCCCATCCTTCAACGCCACACTTTGATTATGAATGGTATTGCCATTCAGGCTGGTGCCGATCGGATGACCGAGGTCAACCAGGATCACCTTGTTTTCTCTCAAGAAAAGTTTGGCATGGAACCCGGAAATGCTCGGATCCTCCAGAGGCAGGTCGTTGGCGGGGCTGTTGCCGAGCGAAAACGGAAAATTCTCTACTCTTACTCGCGTGCCGGCCTGAATTCCGCGCCGAATCACGAGGTAATGCTCCGGGACGGGGGCAATCCTGGCTGGGACGGTTGAGGGTTTGATGGCAGGCCGAGGTTTGGCTTGGCGTTCTTTTCGTAGGAGGGCGACAATAAGGACGGTGAGAATGCCGGCAAACAGGATTAAAATACCGGCGCCGATGACCACCAGGCGTTCCAGAGGGTTTGGAGCGGGGTTTTCCTCATCACTCAACGGGACAACTTCAGTTTGAACGATGGTAGTTTCTTCGGGTTGTCCGGAACCTGGTTGTGGTGTGGCATCGCCGATCACGGAGAAGTTCTGAGTCGGTTCCGGCGCGGAGGAGATCTGCGCCTCACTGACAGATAATTGCGCTGGGGTCTGATCGACCATGACGCCATTGAGGGGCTGGGCGAGACCTTCCTCATTGAGGATGATGAGCTGCGCCTTTTCCAGACTGATTTGGCTTTGACAGGCGGCGGTCGGGATGAAGGTGACCATCACCAGGTTGCCATTGACGGGCAGCGGTTCAGTGCTGGTAAAAATACCTTCAACCGCGGCATCCGTTTGAGGCATACTGGTGTTATTGAGGTTGAGTACAAGCGAGCGCATTCCGCTCGGACGCAGGCAGGCGGGGTCGTATTTAAGCAGGAAGGAAATCCCCTGAATGAGGGTCGAGCTGCTCGCGGAAACGATCACTTCGACCTGGGTTTGCTGGTTCTGTTCAACCACCCGGGCGGAGAAGCCGATCGAATCCGAGGCTTGCGCATAGCTGATTTGGGTGTTGGAAAAGATGACCGCCAGGATGGCGACAAGAAGGATGACGCGAAATACCTGCTTCAAAACGAACCTCCTGCTTTTGGGGGCAGGCTGCCTATTCGGACAGCCTGCCTTATTTTCTGATAATTATGGTACCACGTTCCACAGGAATGGACCGCTGATGTTGTAATTTGGAGCGAGCAACTGCAAGTCCAGGAGGTTGATCAAACCGCTTCCATTTAAATCCGCGGCAGTGGGGGTGGTTTTGTTGTAATTGGCGCCAATCGAAGCTACATCCAGCGGATCGATGATATTGTCTTTGACAATATCGCCGGCAATCATTTCGAGGTCACTCATCTCGACGGTATCGCCGACCAGCACATCAATTTCACCGATAGCGTCCATATACCCATTGAGGTTGGCACTGATCGTGTAATGCCCGGCTGGTACGCTGAACGAGAAGTCACCGCCGATCCCGAGATCCACAGTTTCATCCTCATCCACATCCACGCCGTTGGTGATGTTGACGGTAACGGTTTTTGTGCCGTCATAGACCGCGTCATTATCGAGGATGGTGCCGATTACATTACCATCGGTGGACGGCTCGGTGACCGTGATGGTGAGTGGAGAAAAGGTTACGGAGGTGAGGGTCATGCCAATGGCGATCCGGACCGTACAGTCAAAGGTAAAGGTTCCCGCCGAAACACCGGTCAGGTCGAAGGAGAACATGGCTCCCTCATTAAGGGCGGTGTTGGGTGGCACGCTGGCGATCGCATAGGTAAGTTTACCGGTTTCCTGATTGGTTGCTACCACCGCGTCCTCGCCAAACATGCCGTAGGTCTCGCCCGGGAGGAAGATTGTCACGACGTTGGAGAGATCGACGTAGGTATCATTGAATGTACAGATGGTCTCGGCGCCGGTTACTCCAGCGGGTAGGTCGTGCAGCCAGATTGAATAGGTAACTGTATCGCCAACCGGAATTTCCTCATCGCCGACCGAGAGGATGGAGATGCCTTCTCGCTGCATGCTCGCGCTGGGTCCTTCTGATTGGGCACTGGCGCTCATTAAAGGAAAAACGGCCAGGGCGAAGAGTACAATGACGTAAAGTATTTTGGTAAAGATTTTTTTGTTCATTTTCTGCTCCTTGAATTTCATTACAACTTTCGCAAGTCCTTCATTAACCTCAATATCCAGCGGATCGGGTTGCCTATATTGACGAAAGCCATGCGAATTATCTATAATGGAATAGGCAAGCTGATTGCTTTCCACATTTCTATTGTAGCAAAAATGGCAATGCTTGGATATCAGGTCACATGATCGCAACATTTCTGCAATACAATTATTATTATCGGGTACAAATCAGGCTACTATAATGAGAGAGAATAGAATCAAAATGACTCGAGAGGGTCATGACATTCGTAAGGATAGAAGATCCTAAGAGGAGTTGAAAATGAAACAGATGATAAAAATTCAAAGCAGCAAAATCATCGCGGCACTAATGATCATCAGTATGCTTTTCGGCATTTTCCCGGCTGCGCAGTCTGTTTCCGCGTACACAATTTGTGACGCGGCGCAGTTTGTGGCTGATGTAACCGTGCCCGATGGAACTGTATTCACCGCCGGAACGGTGTTTACGAAAACCTGGCGCATACGTAACGTGGGCAATTGTACCTGGACCACCTCGTACAAGCTCGTGTTTTCGTATGGCAGCCAGATGGGTGCCCCAGCCGTTGTAAACATGCCGACCACCGTCTTGCCCGGTCAGACAGTCGATCTCTCGGTCAACATGACGGCTCCCAGCACGGCTGGCACTTACCAGGGCGACTGGATGCTTCAGAACGCCTCAGGGGTGAATTTTGGAATCGGAGTCTACGCTAATAAGACCTTCTGGGTCAGGATCGTGGTTCCGGGTTCTTCCAGCACTACCGGCTACGACTTTGATGCCAACGCCGCCTCCGCGGTGTGGACAAGCGGCGCGGGAACGGTTGTCTTTAATGGCACCGATCCTAATAGTGCCGGTGTCGCCAAAGCACTCGCGACTCCGGTGTTGGAAAATGGGGTGGTCGATGGTCCGGCGATCCTGGTCGCCCCGCAGGACGTTTACGGTGGTTACATTCAGGGCGTTTTTCCTGGCTATGCCGTCCAATCTGGCGATCGATTTACCTCCATCATCAATTGTGAATACAACGCGACCAACTGTTTTGTGAACTTCAAACTGAAGTATCAAATCGGCAGCGGCCCAGTTCAAACCTTGTGGTCCTTCGCGGAGCGCTACGAGGGTTTGTACTACAACGCCAACGTAGATCTGAGTTCACTGGTTGGCCAAACCGTCAACTTCATTCTGTATGTTGATACCGCCGGCTATGCTTATGGCGACCGGGCTGTATGGGCTTCTCCAGCCATTGTCAACGGCGGCGCTCCTTTGCCTCCTCCGGTGACCCCAGGTCCATTCCCCCCAGTCCCAACTTCGTGTGACCGTGCGTCCTTCATCGCCGACGTAAACTACCCGGATGGCACTTATGTAGCCCCAGGTACCGCCTTCACCAAAATCTGGCGAATCAAAAACGTGGGTAGCTGTACCTGGACTACCTCCTACAGCCTGGTGTTCGTAAGCGGATCCCAGATGGGTGGTGCCAGCCCAATTCCGCTGACCATGACTGTGGCGCCTAATACTACCGTCGACCTCTCGGTCAATCTGATAGCGCCCAGCACCACCGGTAATTATCGCGGATACTGGATGCTGCGGAACAATTATAGCCAGAACTTTGGGATTGGCTACGGCGGCACTCAAGCCTGGTGGGTTGATATCAATGTGAGCGGCAGCGCTACCCCGGTACCTACGCCCACTTCCACCCCCAGCGGAAGCGTGGTTTCCTTTGACGGCGATTTTACCCACAACACCGATTCAGTAGCCTGGTATGATGGCAACGGCTCGATCGTGCTTGGCTCCGAAGCCTCCGAAGGCACCGTCCGCAAGATCACCAATGTCAATGGAATTAAGATGGAAGATGAAACCACTTATTATCAGAACGCCTTGTTGATGCACCCGGATGATAACGGATTCGTGCGCGGCGTATTCCAGAGCTACACCGTGTTGAGCGGAGATACCTTCGCGGCCAAGATCGGTTGTGAGTTCCAGAAGCACACCTGCGATGTGATCTATCGGGTAGGCTACCTTAAAGATGGAATAATCACCTACTTCGCGGATGCCTTCAATGAGGTGTATGAAGGTACCACTCGGGATGTTACCGTCGACCTGAGCTCGATCGCTGGTCAGACTGTCCAGTTGGTGCTCGAGGTTCAATCAAATGGCGAGAATGTAGACGATTACGCGGTATGGCTCGCGCCGAGAGTTGAGTGATTCGATCTTAGTTAAGCATTTGGGCTGGTCATCATTGGCCAGCCCTTTTTTTGTTCCTCTGAAAAAAGCCTATAATTAATTTATTCAAGGAGAATAAATGATCCCGATCAAGGATGGCATTCGCCCCAGAACATTTCCATTTGTAAATCTGCTGCTGATTCTTGCCAATATTGGCGTGTATGGTCTCCAATGGCTTTCGGGTCCATACCAGGAGGAATTGGTGTACACCTTCGCCCTTATTCCGGCTGAATTTAGCGGCGGTTTTTCTCCAGGCGGCGTGATGGATATCTTCACCAGCATGTTCATGCACGGGAGCCTGTTGCATATTGGCGGCAATATGTTGTACTTATGGATCTTTGGTGACAATGTGGAAGACAGCATGGGACACCTTAAATATCTGATCTTCTATCTGATCGGCGGGGTTGGGGCTGCCATGGCGCATATCTTTTTCAATCCCAATTCGGTTGTGCCAACCGTTGGCGCCAGCGGCGCGATTGCCGCGGTGTTGGGGGCTTACCTGGTTCTCTATCCGCGCAGCCGGGTGTTAACCCTCATCCCGCTCGGAATCTTCTTCCGCTTCACCACTGTGCCGGCGATCATTGTGCTTGGCATGTGGTTCGTACTCCAACTCTTTAATGGAATGTTTACTCTGGGTGGACCGGACGCCGGCGGGGTTGCCTTCTGGGCTCATATCGGCGGATTTGTGGTCGGAATGATTTTGGCGAAGTTGTTCGCCAATCGGGCGCAAGGCGTGTTGGAACCGGAATGGGATTGATCATTCGAATTCCTTGAATTGATGATGAAAAATTAAATCAGAATCGCGCCGCGGAAGTCCAGGCGCGATTCTTGTTAAATGATCGAGTGGGGAGATGGATTGGTTATAAATCAGCCCCGATGAACCATACACCATAGTCTTCCCAATCCAAAGGGTATCCTTGGAATCTGTCCATTACGTCTGACCAGCATACTTTACTTCCGCGGACGAGATTGGAACCTTCCGGCATTCCGTCTTCCAACAGCCAGTCGTAAAGGTTGACACTATCTTTTCCGTTGTAAACCCAGAAATCATAATCGGGCAGGTAATATAACACACCCCACCAGTTATTATCGCAACGCTTGCTGAGATCCATGCTGAGCATCCCATTATCGCAACGAATCATCAATTCCTTGCTGACGTTCAGGTTCCATACGCCGACCTGCACGCCACAGGGAGTGAGGGCGTAGTACTCGTACATACCTTCCATCAGCGCCAATTCGGAGACGCCGGGATCGAGGGTCAGGTATTGAAAATCACCGTTGGCGTCGGTCAGCCTGAGGTCGACCACCCCGCCGGTGGCGTTGCGCACAAAAACCTTTAACTCCATTGGTTCGGCGGCGAATACACTGACAGGAATCAGCGAAACGAGCAGTGCCGCTAAAACGAAGAGGACAACCAACTTATTTTTCATTTTCTTCTCCTTTAAATAATAGGTATCCATATATATATTATAATAGCAAAATTTGGTAACAGTTACAATAAGCCTTAGATTCAAGCTTGAAGTGCAACTTCTGTGGTTGCGCTTGGATTGGGAGTCCAAGATCTGGAAGAATAAGGTTCTTTGTTCCAGGCAATTCATGGTGGCGTCACCCCCATGTGGGTGACTTGATGGAAATGTCAGGGACAAGCCCTGACGCTACAATAATTGTATGTCTCGATTTACATTCATTCATGGTAGCGTCACCCCTTGTGGGTGACTTGATTACACCCCAAATGGCTTAACCATTTGGATGAGGGATAGTAATATCAAGCCATGGCGTTCTACTGAAGAAGATGTATAAACCTTGAAACTTGGTTATTATTTCCCTCCGGTCGATTGAATGGTATTGGATGAACCATAAAAATTCGGCGATGTTTTATGGTAAGACCGGATGCGCAATTCAGGCGGGTAACACCGAAAATGTTGGATTTGTAAAAGTGATTGTGTAAAAAAAGGATGATAAGAAGAACCAGGGCAGGTTCACCTGCCCTGGTTCCAGATTCACCAAAAACCAAGCTTATTTCCACTCAAGATTATTGTACCAGACGCCGGCTTCCCAGTACCAGTAAGGGCCTGGACCGATATCAGACCAGCACACAGGCCCTCTGGATTCCCACTGTGGCCAAAATCCAAATTCCTCGGCAATTACCAAGCTGAAATACCCGTCACCGTAATCAGAAAGATTCGTCCAGTCCTTCTCAACATACAAATGGATGTTGTTGATGCTGTCGTAATATAACGTGCCCCACCAGCCGCCGTCACAGCGCTTGCTGAGATTCATGTTGAGCATGCCGCCATCGCAACGAATCATCAATTGCTTGCTGACGTTCAGGTTCCAGACACCCACCTGTACACCGCAGGGAGTGAGGGCGTAGTACTCGTACTTGCCTTCCATCAGCGCCAATTCGGAGACGCCGGGATCGAGGGTCAGGTATTGAAAATCACCGTTGGCGTCGGTCAGCCTGAGGTCGACCACCCCGCCGGTGGCGT
>Ga0074197_1001153_pt1 | contig 24336 bp, 23 predicted proteins | sample EPASupsiteSAE305_FD_64526 | JGI IMG/M metagenome (GOLD analysis project Ga0074197, IMG submission 64526) | Bioremediated contaminated groundwater microbial communities from EPA Superfund site, New Mexico - SAE3-05 reassembly with SPADES | ecosystem: Environmental > Aquatic > Deep subsurface >...
ATCCTCCGATTGTGAGTTGGGTAATAACTGCTTCACTCGGAGCTTTACGGCGGATCATTTCGTAGAGATTAAACATGATATGCCCACCATCGAGTGCGGGGATAGGGAGGAGATTGAGGACTCCGAGATTGACGGAAATTAAAGCGGCAAAGAAACAGAGACTCATCCATCCGTACGCCGTTGCGTCGGCGGTGATTTGAACGATACTGACAACTCCTCCGACCTCTTTAGCCGGGACAACTCCCGTGAGGAGTTTTTGGACGCTTTGAAAAATGAGAAAGGAAGTTTCATACGTTTGTTTGGATGCGTAAGAGAGCGTTTCGGTGAAACTCAGATCGAGCGTATGGGTGACACCTGCGGGGGCGATACCAACCATACGTTGCTGGATTTTTTCTTTGAAAAGATTGGTTGTCTCGCTAATACGAGGAGTGAGCGTGATAAAGTGGCGGCTATTATTACGATCGATCACCAATGTCATTGTACCCTGAGAGGTTTTGATCGATTCAGAGAGCTCATCCCATGCACTAATAGCATCTCCATTAATTGAAAGTACTTTGTCCCCGTTTAGCAAACCGGCTTCCTGTGCAGGCGAATCTTTAACAATTTTACCAATGACAGGAGAGAGCGCTTGAGGACCACCTAACGCGATGGCATAAAAAAAGACCCAGGCTAAGGCAAAGTTTGCCAGAGGCCCTGCGAGTAGGATTATGATCCGTTGCCACGGTTTTTTAGTGGTGTAGCTGTCATTATCACTGCTGATGGCAGTGGGATCGGAATCATCTTGCCCTTTCATCTTGACATAACCGCCTAAGGGTATTGCGGAGATTTGCCATTGCGTTCCGATCCATTGAAAGGAGAAGAGTTTTTTACCGAAACCGATGCTGAAGACTTCGACGTAGACACCGAAAAAACGGGCGGCACTGTAATGCCCGAGTTCATGGAAAAAAATGAGGGCAGAGAGGACGAGAAGAGCTACTAACCAAGACATATTAGAGTTTTCCTTTATAGGCTTTAGCAAATCCGACGAGGTATTCAGCTCCCGAATAGATCGTAAGTGTGACCGCTATCCAGAGTAAAACATTCGCAAAAGGCCAATGCATGAGTAAAAATCCGATCGCGATCATCTGAGCGACAGTTTTGACTTTACCCGCCATCGATGCGCTGACATCGATTCCCTCAGAGACAGAGAGGGTACGAAGCCCGGTGATAAACAGCTCACGAACGATGATGATGTAGATCGCCCACGCCGATGCCGCTCCACTCATCATCAGTCCTAAAAACGCGGCGAGGGTGAGCATCTTATCGGCGAGTGGATCGAGAATCTGACCGACAATAGTGATCTGATCGAGTTCACGTGCGACATAACCGTCGAAAAAATCGGTTACCGACGCGATGACAAATAACAATGAAGCGACGTAGTAGCTCCAACTGATATGCCATCCCATGTCGGTGAACATTTGGGGATTGAGGATGATCCAAAACATCACCGGAGCGATGAGAAGGCGGATAAATGCTAAGATATTGGGGATATTGAACAAAAATGACCTGCAATCTATTTAATTTTCGTGATTATAGCTAAAATGTATTATGCCTTAGGTCTTTAGCTTGTCATTTAGTGAAACTTTGATCGGAGTAAAGCTCTCTTTCATTCGGTTTTGTACCTCTTTGGAGAGGAGATAATCATCCAACATTTCCATGAGTTTCTCATAAGTTTTAGAGGGGACAAGATAGGCACTGGCGACGTTATGATTGAGAATTGCCACCACTTCATCTCCTGCGCTTTCGAGAATCTGAGTGGGTGATTTTTTGAGTTCGGTTATACTTGCCGTGAAGTTAGCCATAATTGGTTGCATATTAAGTACCTTATTTAGTGTCTTTTTTGATGCAATATTATACTAAATTGGATTGATAATGTCAAAAGGATATTATTTTCCCGTCATACCGTGCTCGACACGGTATCCACCCCCATTTAATTTTTGTTTTTAATTATTAAATGCTAATATATTTAAAATAAAATCATGAGTTGATAGGATTTCAATGCAAAAATTAGTTTCTCTTTTATTTATACTGTTTATTTCACTGTGGAGCTCAGATGAACCTATTAAATGTCAACAGCAGAATATTTTAGCAAAATATGCTGGTCATTACACAGATAAAGATTTATGGAATAATATTCCTAAAGAACGAAATTGGGCGGTGACAAATGGGCAAGCAAATAATGAATTTATAAGTGTTGACATTAATAAAGATGGAGAAGTTACAGCTTATACTAATTGGCATGAAGGTGCTATACAACCTGCATGCAGTTCTATCATAAAAAACAAATTATGGGTTATTAATGAGTATACAAATAAATGGGAAGGCCCTTTTTTACGTGTAGGTAAAGCTTTTGACGAAAATACGATTTATTTTAATAGACTATTTCAAAATAAATGCTATAACGATGAGTCAAACAAACAATGGTGTTTTGGAAATAGTGAGATCAAAATGAATAACAAAAAAATAAAAGTTGTATTGATGCTGGATATTGTCGAAAGCCCTCTTTATGGAAATGCATTAAGATTAGAAGAAGACAGGTCAAGGCTGTGGATGTTTGTTCCCTATAAAAAAGGATACAAAGTTTTCCAAGATACATTTATCACAGATGAAAATCACAAAGAAATTAACCCTCTAACTGATAAGCCTTGGCATATTTTGCAATAGATATTAAGGGGATAGATTCCGTATCAAGTACGGAATGACGAGAGGAAGAGAGACTTATCTAAACGTGGTGCCGCCATCAACGATAATCGTTTGTCCGGTGATCCAGCTCGCTTCTTCGGTGCAGAGAAAATAAACCGCTCCCGCGATGTCGTTCGGGCTGCCCATACGATTCAGAGCTGAGCGTTTGATGGTTTCGGCTTTGACCTCTTCGTAGTTAGTGAACGCTTTTAACGCATCGGTATCGATCGGTCCGCCGGATACGGCATTGACACGGATGTTCATCTCTCCGAGCTCTACGGCCGCGTAACGGCTCATCGCTTCGACCGCTGCCTTATTGGTTCCGTGACCGGCATAGTTTTCAATGTAGATTAGGTTTCCGGTACTTGACATCGTAACGACGGCACCGCCACCCACTTTTTCCATCCGTTTTGCCGCTTCTTGGGTTCCGACGACAAATGCGTTGACGGTTGCAGTGTAGATATTGTTCAAACCGCGTGGTTTGAGACGCATAAACTTACCGTATCCGCCGACAACCGGACGGCCGTAGATCATTGCGTTACTAACAAAAAAGTCAACACGGTCGAAATCGGCATCAATGGCTTCAAAAAGAGGCTTAAACTCATCGGTCTCCAAGATATTGAGAGGATAAGCGCGGGCTTTAATGGCGTATTTACTCTCCCACTCTTGGGCTAAAATAGCGGCTGTTTCACCGTTAGAGTTGTAGGTAAATGCGATGTTAACACCCTGTTGTGCAAATTTTTCAGCGATGGCTTGTCCGATCCCTTTGGTTGCTCCCGTAATTACGAGTGTTTTGCCCTTCATATTTGACATTCTTTATGCTCCTGCAATAGTATAATTTTTCATAACGCTCTCAAGCTGTTTTAGATTGGCGCTGCTTGGTGCGACGAGAGGGAGGCGATACTCTAACGTATCGATTAGTCCCGCAATGTACATTGCGGCTTTGATCATCACCGGATTGGACTCTAAAAAGAGGGCTTTGTTGATCGGGAATAATGCATCATTGAGTGCTTTAGCTCCACCCAAATCCCCCGAAAGGGCTTTAGCTACGAGTTGGCTTTTTAGATCAGGAAGAAGGTTAGAGGTGACCGAAGTGATCCCTGCTCCTCCACAAGCTAAAATAGCGTAATCGATAGCATCATCTCCGCTGAAGACTTTAAGCTCAGGTCGGCGGGAGAGGAGCTCGATGGTACGCTCAATACTTCCCGTTGCCTCTTTGATTCCGTAAATATTTTTCACATCATCAAAAAGACGGATAACGGTATCGGCGTTGATGTCCACGACGGTGCGTCCCGGAACGTTATAGAGCATAAACGGCAATTCCGGTACCGATTCGGCAATAGCTTTATAGTGCTGATAGAGACCCTCTTGGGAAGGTTTGTTGTAGTACGGTGCGACGGAGAATATTGCATCGACACCACATTTTTGTGCCGTTAATGCCGCTTCGATTGCTTCGGCGGTGGAGTTGCTCCCCGCACCCGCGAGGACTTTGGTATTGGTCCCTTTGCAAACGCTTACGGCGATCTCCATGCAGATACGGTCTTCATCGTAACTCAGCGTTGCGCTCTCTCCCGTTGTCCCTACCGGACAAACCGCATTAATCCCATTTTTGATTTGTCTTCGGATTAGATCAGCGTATTTTTGCTCATCGAGTTTTCCGTTTTTAAAAGGGGTTATCAAGGCTGTCGTTGAGCCTGTTACTAGATTCATTTTTGTCCTTTTCGTAGGATTAGCGTTGTCGATTTTTCAGAGGTAAGGTATTGTTGTGCAACTTTTTGGATCTCTTCAGGGTTTAATGCCTCAATCGCAGCCTCATAATGCATCAATGGAGCAATATCACCGCGAGCGAGGTAGCTTCCGAATAACTCAGCAACTGAGGTAGAACTCTCTAAAGAGTAGATAAAATCGGCTTTGGTATTGATTTTGACTTTGTCAAGTTCTGCTTTTTCCACCGGTTTTTTTTGAAGCCCACGGATAACATTCCAAATCTCTTTTTCAACCTCTTCCGCTTTGATTCCATTATTACAAACGGCGAGAAATAAAAAGACGCCCGGATCACTATTTTCCATGTTGTAAGCGTAAATTTGATTGACAAGACGTTTTTCATCGACCAATACACGGTTCAGGCGTGAGCTTTTGCCCGAACTGAGCATTTCGCTGAGTGCTGAAAGTTTCGGTTGATCGGCGTGTTGAAAATTCGGGATAGGAAAACTGATAGCCAGCATCTCCACTTCGCTCTCTTTGTGTATCTCTACGCGGCGTGCACCGTCTTGCTCGGGTTCTATAACATGTTTCATCGGAATTTCGAGTGTGTTGGAAACGGCTCCGAATTGTTTTTGTGCCTCTTCAAAAACACGAGCGGGTTTAATATCGCCTGTTACGATCAAAATGGCATTGCGCGGTTGATAGTAGGTTTTGTGAAAAGAGCGAATATCCTCTAACGTCCAGGTTTGAATATCATTCATAAAACCGATCGGCGTCCAATGGTAGGGATGATAAACATAGGCACTGTTAAAGAGACGGAAATAGAGATAACCCATCGGATTGTTATCGGTTCTCCAACGGCGCTCTTCCGCAACAACGTTGCGCTCTGGCTGGAATTCTTCATCTTTAAGATTAAGATTTTGCATCAATTCTGAAAACAGAGAAAGAGATTTAGGAAGATTCTCACTGCTTGATTTGATGTAATAATGAGTGAAATCAAATCCGGTGGATGCGTTGTTCATCCCTCCGACACTTTTGACCTCTTCGTCAAACTCACCCGCTTTGAGGTTTTTGGTCGATTTGAAATTCATGTGTTCAAGCATATGGGCAATGCCGCTTTTACCCATTACTTCATTGCGGCTTCCCACCTGATAAAAAATATCGGTTGAGATAACCTGTGAACCGTTATCCATCGGGATGGCAACGACTTGCAATCCATTGGAGAGGGTTTTGGTTTCATACTGAGGAAGTGAAGAGGCCATGAGGGTTCCTAGAGACAAAATTGTTGCAATGAAGATTTTCATTGCCGATCTGCGCCGATTGCTTCAGTGATCGAGGTAAAACCATCCGATGCTAAAAGATCGATCAACCCGCTGTTGATCTCTTCAATTACTTCAGGCCCTTTGAAAATCAATGAGGTATAGATTTGGACGAGTGAGGCACCTGCTCGAATACGGCGATAAGCCTCTTCCGGAGTACTAATGCCCCCAACGCTGATCAGCGTTGTTTTACCGTAAAGCTCACGTGCAATTGCGTCAAAGATATAGAAGCTGCGTTCACGTAATACTTCACCGCTGAGGCCCCCTATATCTTCGGGTTCGGAGACGAGGGAATAATCGATGGTCGTATTGGTCGCGATGATCCCATCGGCTCCGCTTTCCACCGCGTGGACACAAAGGGCAACCGCCTGATCTTCGCTCATGTCGGGGGCAATTTTGAGCAATATCGGTTTATCGGTAAGCGCTTTGGCTTCACTGAAAAGCTGAGCGATAAATACTTCGTTTTGAAGATCACGTAACCCCGGAGTATTCGGAGAAGAGATATTGATAACCATATAGTCCGCATACTCGTGGAGCGCTTTGATGAGGGTGGTATAGTCTTTGATTGCTTTATCATCGGGGGTGATTTTGTTTTTACCGATGTTGACACCGATAGGGGTGCTGAAGGGATAGATGTTTTTGAGTCGATGAGAAATACGGAAGAGTCCATCATTGTTAAATCCCATTGCATTTTGGAGGCTTTCTTCTTCAATATGTCTCCACAAACGGGGGCGTGGATTCCCCTCTTGCGGTTTTGGGGTAAGGGTTCCGATCTCAGTGAAACCGAATCCCATCGACATGACACCGTGAAACATCGTCGCATTTTTGTCAAATCCTGCAGCAAGACCCACAGGGTTTAGGAAAGTGCGTCCGAAAAGCTCTTGGGTGAGAGAAGGGTGACTTACAAAGTGTTTTGCCATCCAGCCGTTAAAGAGAGGGGGACAATAGCTTGCAGATGATAAGAGTCCGGCCGCAAGGGTATGAGCGCTTTCGGGTTGGAGTTTAAAAAGCCAGGGTTTTAAAGATTCGTAATCAAACATACCATCCGCCTCATCGTGATTAAAGTTGCCGCGATTATACTCAAAAAAGGATTAATAGGGGATTATTCTCCCAGTATTCCCGCAAGACGACGGTAGCTTTCGGAGGTTTCGAGAAGCTCATTGTGAGTTCCGCGAGCGATAATTTGCCCCTCTTCGAAATACAAAATAACATCGGCATGCTCAATCGTGCTGAGTCGATGGGCGATGATCAGGGTTATCTTATCCTGCGCATAAGCGTTTAGCGCCCCTTGGATACGTTTTTCACTTTCGTTGTCCAGAGCACTGGTCGCTTCATCCAAAATGAGGAGAGATGCGTGTTTGTAGATCGCACGGGCGATGGCGATACGTTGACGTTGACCGCCGGAGAGGTTAGCACCGAACTCTTGCATTACGGTGTAGATCCCCTCGCTCAATGCGGAAGTAAACTCGAGAGCATCGGCTTTTCGGAGGGCGTCTTTTACTCTTGCTTCATCAATTTCACTGCCGTAAGCGACATTAGCCGCTAAAGTATCTTGGAGGATATAAACTCGTTGTGATACGGCGGCAATTTGGTTACGCAGAGAATTTTGGGTGTACGATTTTAGATTCTGATGATTGAGTGAAATAGCCCCCTCGGTGGGATCATAAAAACGCAATAAAAGATTGATGAGAGAGCTTTTCCCTCCGCCGCTTTGTCCGACAAGGGCGACTGTTTGACCTCGATCTATCGTAAGATCGATATGCGAAAGGGCTATTTTTTCCCCGAAGTTAAGGCTAACATTGTTAAATTGAAGATAATTAATCGGCTCATCCAGTGTGATGGAACCATCCTTGATCTCATTTTCGATATCAAAAACATGAAATACCCGTTCACTGGCCGCTTGGGCATCTTGGATGCGGCTGTAAATTGCACTGACACGGCGAAGAGGTTGAAAAACCAATCCGATAGCCGTTAAAAATGCGGTAAATTCTCCGACGCTCATGGCACCGGAGTAAACTTGTTGTCCTCCGATGAAGATTACGGCAGCCAGACCGATTGCAGCGATGATTTCCATCAATGGAGAGACCAATTCACTGGTATAGGTGGTTTTCATATTGAGTTTGAAAAAGTGCTCATTTTCATTTTTGAATCGTGTCACTTCATAGTTTTCGGTCGCATTGGCTTTGATAATTTCACTGTTGTTAAATACTTCGGTTAATCGAGTCATCAAATCAGCATTTTTCTCCTGAGAGCGATGAGAGAGGCGTTTAAGTCGGCGGGTGATTTTCAGGAGAGGAAATATAATTACGGGCATTACAAACAATGCCCAAAAAGCGAGTGTTGCATTGAGGTAAATGACATAACCGATCAGTGCAACAACGGTGAGGCTTTCGCGGATGAGTTCGGGCATCATCGTCGAGACGAAATACTGAATACGTGCAATATCGTTGGTGATCCGAGAGATAAGTTCTCCGCTGCGATTGGTATAGAGAAATTGCATATCCATATGGACAATTTTGTCCAGAAGATTCTCGCGTAAACGAGAGACAATATGCATTCCGATATAGGTATTGTAAACCGATTGAAGATAGCGTCCGATGGATTTGATAATGTAAATCCCTACCAGCAGGGTAGGAATAATATAGAGCATATTTTCTTCTTTTTTGATGAACATATTATCCATCAACGGCTGCATAATATGCGCCGTTCCTGCCGTGGCGGTAACGGTGAGAAGTATTCCGATAAGAACCATCGCGTATTGAAATTTATACCCTTTTATATAGGGCCAGTATCGTTGATAGATTTCGCTTAATTTCAATCCCGTATCTCCCAAAAAGTTCCGTTCGCGGTATCCATGATTGAGATTCCCATTGCACTGAGTTCATCACGGACAGCGTCGGAAGTGGCAAAATCTTTGGCTTTTTTGGCTTCGGAGCGTTTTTCTACCAAATCATCAATTTTCGCTTTGCTAGCATCATCCAATCCGAATTGGAAATATTTGAACGGATTTTGCCCCCCGAATCCTAACACCGTTTCTATGGTGGATAAAGATGAGAGGAGATTTTGACGAAACGCTTTATCTTTTGGATTTGCGTCGAGTGTTTCATTGGCAGAGGTGATGAGCTCATCGATGAGGGCATAGCCTTGTGAAACATTGAGATCGTCTCCCAGCACTTTGAGGAGAGAGGTTTTAAATTCGGTGTCGATACTCTCGGCGGTGAGTCCGAAAAGCCGTTTTTTGAGGCGGTAGAGTTTATCGAGCCGTTTTTTAGAGGCGATCAAATCCTCTTCATTAAAGTTAAAATCCCCACGGTAATGGGTGCTGAGGAGATAAAAACGGAGAACCTCTCCATCGTAGCTTTTGAGGGCGTCTTTGAGGAAAAAACTGTTTCCCAAACTCTTCGACATTTTTTCGCCGTCGATGGTGACAAAGCCGTTGTGCATCCAGTAACGTGCGAGTTCATGATTTGTCGCACATCGGGTCTGTGCCGCTTCATTTTCATGGTGGGGAAAGAGGAGGTCGGCTCCACCGCCGTGGATATCGATTGCATATTTTCCCTCGCCTTGGCGGACGTAGCGCTCGATCATTGCCGAACACTCCAAATGCCATCCCGGACGTCCTCGTCCGAATGGGGAATCAAACGCAACACCCTCATCATGAACCGCTTTCCAGAGGGCAAAATCGGCTTCATTGCGTTTCTCAGATACTTTTTCGACACGGCTGACATTTTCATTACTTTGGCGATTAGAGAGGCTAAGGTACCCTTTATCGCTTGCGGTGTCAAAATAGATATCGCCGTTACTGATCGAATAGGCGTGCTTTTTTTCCAAAAGTTTTTGGATCATTTCAACCATAGCGTCGATCGATTCGGTCGCTTTGGGTTCCAGTGTCGGAGGTCGTACTCCGATGGCACTCATATCACGGCGGTATGCAGCCGTATAGCGTTCAGCAATCTCGGTGGTGCTGATCCCTAATTCCCGCGCTTTGTTGATGATTTTATCGTCGATATCGGTGATGTTGCGGGCAAAGAGGACGTCATACCCCTCTGCTTCCAAAACACGGAGAAGGAGATCGAACACCAACGCACTTTTGGCATGTCCCAAATGGGCATCGTCATAGACGGTGGGTCCGCACACGTAGAGGGAGACTTTCCCTTCGATCAGAGGTTCAAATGGTAGTTTGGTTTTTTGTACGCTGTCGTAAATGGTCATAGTATTCCTAATAAATTATCGTATCAAGTGTATCAAAAATTGATTTAAAGTAGTAAACGCCACACCAAATCCGAGCGTTCCCAGGATAAAATAGAGGCTAAAACGGGTTTTGAGAAGATCAAAAAAGATCTTCCAACCCACCTCTTTGATGGTGAGGATAAACTGTACCGCTCCGCCGATACTCCCCGCAAGTGCCAAACCTGCCGCCCCCATCGATTGCATCAGGATTACGGAGAAAATGAGATTGATAACGAGTGAAATGATAGCGATTTTAGCCGCTTTGAGATGTTTGTGCTGTGCATAGAGGTACATCGAGAAGAGCTTTGCCAGTCCGAAAGGGATCAGCCCCACCATGTACATCATCAATACATCGGCGGTATTGCGGGTGTCTTGAGCGGTAAATGCCCCTCTCTCAAACAACAACCAAATGATCGGTTCGGATAAGAGTATTCCTCCAAGTACGGATACCCCCAACAGTGCGCTAAGAAGCCAAAATGATTTAAAGAGATTTTTATAGGCAAGGGCATCATTGCCGTTATTGATCGCTTTAGCGATGGTGGGGAAAAGGGCAGTGGTAATCGCCAGTGCGATAATCGCAAAGGGGAGCTGAAAAATACGGTTGGCGTAAAAGAGATACGACACCGACCCCGCCGCCAAAAACGACGCGAGCGACGTATCGATAAACGAGGCGATTTGGGCGGTAGAGTTTCCGATAACGGAGGGGATAAAGAGGGATTTAAATTTGGATTCTTCGACTTTGACATCTTTGGTGTGGCGGTATTTCCATCCGCCGACGAGGATTTTCATCAGCCCCTGCTGACGGATAGCATAAAGGTGGGTAGCCACTTGAAGCAATCCCCCGATAAGAATCGAAAAACTGAGGGCATAGACGATTGTCTGCGGATCGGAGTTGGTAAAGAGGATCAGGGCGACGATCATCGCAATATTGAGCCAAACGGTTGAAAATGCGGTGGTGAAAAAATGCTCTTTATGTTGTAGCAGTGTCCCTAAAAACGTGACGATAAAGATTAAATCCAAGTACCAAAAGTTGATCGCCGTTAAGGGTGCAGTTTTGGAGATAAGGTCGTGTCCCCAGTCCCACGCCAACATTTTGGTAAAAAATCCGGGAAAGAGGGTAACGAGAAAGGAGAGGGCAACGATAAACGCCATAAATCGGATAAAGATGGCGACGGCAAAGACGCTTTTTTGGTTCGAGGCGATGTAGGAGGGCATAAAACTTTGGGTAAAAGAGCCCTCTGCGAAGATGCGGCGGAAAAGGTTGGGGAATTTAAACGCCATTAAAAAGATATCACTCCATACGTTCGCACCCAACACGGACGTCATTAAAATATCGCGCCCCAAGCCCGTTACACGGGAGATGAGGATACCAAACGAATTGGAGAATATCGATTTAAACATAGTTTATATCAAGCCCTGAAATAAATTTTACGCAATTTTAACCGATATGTGATTAAAACTAATCGGATGGCTTTAAAAGCCCTAAAATAGGCACTTTAATCTATTTAAAATAAACAAAAAGTCGGTCACTGACAAACCGAAAACGTACAAACATGGCAACGGTTGCCATGAATTTTAACTTTTATATAGATTATAACGGTATTGATGTTTTTACGAATCTATCAAAACTTCATTTTTTTTCTATCACTTTATAGACACAATTTTTGACATAACTTGTTATACTTCTGCCTCAATTAAAACATATCGAATACGCGTATGATTCTCTATGAAAAATCTTTCCGCTTGATAATCCAATAGACCTCTTGAGGGTATGATATATCGATATTGAACTTCATCACGTGATAGTAAGTTATCTTCAATATATTTTGAACAGTCACCGTAAAACTTTCGAATATCAGCTTGTTTTATTTTTATATTACCTTTCCAATTTTTGCATTGGATCAAAATAATCTCTGCTTCTTTTCTAGCAATTAAATCAATCCCCCCATCTCTCTTGCCTAAACTAATTCCTCTATACTCAACTTCATAGCCTTCGTTTTCAAAATGCTCACCAACTCTAAGCTCGTATAACCGCCCTTTTTCTTCTTTTTCTTTTTGAAGTTTTAGCCACTCTTCTTTTGGTATCCATCCATTTTTTGATGATTGTGCTTTTTCTAGTTCTACAATTTGATCTTTATATTTTTGCTCAATCTCGTGGAGCTTAGATTGTTCAGCTTCTTGCAGTTTTTTAATCCGTTTTTCTACTTCCAACCTGATTTTTTCGATTTCATTGTTTGTGGAAATTTGAACCTCATTGATTGCATTGTTTTTTATTTCATCTATTTTTTGACGTTCTTTTTCTAAAAAGCTCATCACTGCTTGTATTTCGTTTTTGTGAACACGGGCTAATTGATTTTTTTCTTCTTCCTTTTGTTGAATCGATTGATCTTTATCGTCAAATTTGAACTCTGCAAAATTAACAATGATATGTATGAAATATGCCAACAATAGTACCGTTAGCGCAAAGTAAATAGATAAGACGAATCCATGAAATAAATAAATTGCTAATAATGCAATGATGTAAATTGCTACTGCTAAATATAATTTTCGTTTGTAGAGGATAGTTTTTTGCATATTATTCTTTTTTATTGACTATTTGGAGATTGTATAGATATGCAACTGAAATAGATATATAGTGCAAATTCTTATCTATCTGCAATTAACTACAAACACCTATGAAATCGGACTTTTTGCGAATACGTAATATCCTAATTTTTGACTTAGTTAAATCCTTAAGTATATTAAATTCGTGCAAACTAGTAATTTTATTTTTAATGCTTATACTTAATAACATTAAAAATGTTAAAATGTTTATTATTAAATAAATAGGAAAAATATATGCAAGATGGAAGACAAATTTCTGAAAAACGTAAAGGTATCATAGATAATCAAGAAATTGAGTATATTGTTACTGTTAATGTAAAAAATGGGCATATTATTGAAGCAGAAGGTGAAATCATTAAACCTATAAATGCGCATAAAAATTTTATCGGTGCTACTTACGGGTTACAAGATATTGAAACATCAAATATATTTGATATTTTTGTAAGCACTAATAGATTTTCATTTAGTATTAGTTACAACAAAATAGATACATTATTTTAAAAATAACTAAAGTTTCATAAACATACGAAGGAAAAACATGAGTGATTTAATTAAAAAAAGCCCTAGTGATATTGTTGACCCACAGGCTCAGATGGTTATTAGTTTTCTTGAACAAGTTGGACTACCATCCGACAATATAATTGCAAGTCAAGAAGAGCGCTTAATTATAGGAAGCAATGTAGCTAGGTATATTGAAAGTCTTCCTCCTGAAATTAAAAGAGATGCAAGGTATTTATCCAAATTTGTTGTAGGTGCTGGTTTTGGTCTTTTTGATTATGCACTTAATTCTATTTGGAACGAAGTCGTTTTAGATTTGCGAAAAAAAGCCATAACTTATGGGTTGGACATTTTTTTTGATTCGGCTGTTGGCGGTAAATCAAGAGAATTTTATAGAGTTGAAGAAGATTTAGCATCTCTGAAAGATTCAGTACTTTTAGATACATGTCGAAAACTTGAACTTATTGCTGATGTAACATACAAAAAGTTAAAACATATTTTAGATATGCGGAATGATATTGGAGTTTCCCATCCCACAAATTATTCTATCAATGCCTATGAGCTGTTGGGATGGCTACAAACTTGTATTCAAGATGTGCTTAGGGATCGACCAACAGATGCGGCTTTGCAGGTACAGGCTTTTATACAAAATTTGAAAAGTACAACTTCTCCTATTGATGCTGTAGCCCTGAAAACGATAGAAAAAAATATTAGTGAATTACCTAGTCATCATTGTGAAAGTATTTTAAGAACAGTATTTGGAATATTTGTATTACCAGATACTGCCCTAGAAGTTAGAAAAAATATTTCAATGATAGCTCCTGCAATATGGAAAAATTGTAAAGATGAGCCTAAGTATAAATTAGGGTTATTGCTTGAAGGTTATAGCACTAACCTGCACAAAGAGAAATATAATCTTGGTGAAGATTTTTTTCAAGTAGTTGATGGTAACTCTTTTAGATCTGTAACTGAAAAAGCTGGAATTATTGATGGTTTATTGGATCAATTATTAGATGCACATAATGGCTGGGATAATTTTCATAAAGAAGCACCCATTGTTGATTTATTATGCTCATATATCCAAACCCAAAATGATATTCTCGTAAATAATGTTGAGAAAATGGTGAAAGTGATTTTGATGTGTCGCATTGGTAGAGATGTTAAATATTGCGGTGGAATATCACCTAGAGGCAAAGCTTATTATGACTATATTTTGGCTTTGTTAGGCGATAAATTTACACCTTATTTATTTGTTACTTTGACCCACTATGAAATACAAAGAAAATTAGATGCTACTCAGTCTAGAATACATGCTAAAGAAATTTTAGAAATAGTTAAAAAAAATATTGTTAATGGTCGTTTGATTGAGTGTCTAGATTATTTAATTGATCGAATTGAAAGCACAAAACAATGTATTTTTGATAAAAAATTTCAGGAACTTTCTTCAAGTTATGTCAAATGGTAAAAATTAATTGGATTTTTTTTATATTTGAGTAATAAAATAAAATCATGCAAAAACCATTACTTGAAAACCTCCAAAATGACATAGACAAATTATTGGAGCATATCAAAACCGATCAGTTCTCTCGTGAGACTCTGCAAACTCAAATCATGCACGTTTTGACAGATACCTATAACGCTTTAAATAAATTAGATGAATATCGTATTGAACAAGATCATCTTGGGAAATTTGAGAAAGATCGTCCAGCATCAGTTCAAAAATATATCGATTATTATCAAACCTTGTTGAATCAAGCAGTTGAAAAAGAAGATGATACTTTAAAATTTCGTTACAGTGTTTTATCATGGATTTATAAAGATTTTTTAGTAAATCCCGAAAAAGCCTTAGCTGAATTGAGACTTTTGATTGCTTCAAATAATTTATATGAAGAAGATCAAGAGTATAGAGAACTGTATATTGAATTCATGTCTAAACACGATGCAAAAACCCTTTCGCATACTCAACGAAATTTTGTTAATAAAGATTTGTTCTTGAACCTTTATAAGCGTTTTGAAGGATATCAAATCACTCGTGATAAGATTATTAAATCTGCTGGATTAAAAATATTCACTTTTTTTAAAGTAGTAACGAAAGTACAAAAAACAAAACTTGCAACTAACATTGGATACCTGTTCGCTTCATTTGAGGAAGATTTATCACTCAATCCAAAACATGCTGGAAGTGTTAAAATAATTGGAGAGTTTGAAGGCTTTATCTTATTTGATTATCAGAGCAATAAAAAAGGAGAACTTTATGACTTTGGTTTAGAAGATGCCTTTAATAAAACACTGATGGCTGTTGTTCAGATGTTCAAAAAACAAGGCAATTTGACAATGGTGCGCCGTATAAATAACAACCGTAAAATGATGGAAGCTGCGTTATTAGCTAAACTCTTAACATAATATCAAAATAAAAACGTCCAAAATTTTCCAAAAACCACCCCTCTTTTTACCCTTTTTTTACCTATCACTAATGCAATAATTCTCCCGTCATATATGAATAACCAAAAAAACCGAAGCTTCGGTTAATTCCAATCCAAAGGATTAACCATGATAAAAATTAGTGCGATGTTATTGAACGTCTTCACCTCAAACGATTACACCAACCGTGAAACGGGAGAAGTAATCAAAGGTAAAAATAAAGTGCAGTTGCTCTTAGAGACTCCATTAAAAAATGGCGGATCACGTAAAGAGCTTATGGATATCTCTATTCCTGTTGAAAAGGTCAAACTTTACAAAGGGCGTGAGAATGAAGTTGTCGAGGTAGAAGTTGCCACAGTGGGCAAAGCTATCTTTTACGGTATCTAACAAAGAAACCGTAGCGCATGCGTAGGTTCCGAGCCTATCCTGCGGCTATGCCGCTTAGTGGCTCGTTGCCTTTAGCTGTGCGCGTTAGCGTCTGGGGATTCTAATAACATCCCCAGACATAAATCAAATTACTTAACAAAGGAGTCTCTATGACTATAAATATTTCTCAATTAGGATTTAACCTCTATGGATACCAACTTAAATGATTCAGTAACTTTAACCCCTGTCGTGAGCGGTGTTGATGCTCTCCAATACTTCGCACAAAGCGGAGGACAATATGATCGGTTCTATGAATCTCTTATGGATCAGATCGAAGATAAAAAAGCCTATTTCAAAAAGCTAAACTATGCTTACGCTGATAACGATATCATCGTCAAAATTAATGATATAGAAGTGCAATACAGCGGTATGGGAAGAGACGGCTTTCACTGGTTCTATCACGAGTTCTTTCGTGTCGCTTTCAAAGACTCCGAAAAATCCCCTAATATTCAAAACATCCGTGTTCAAGTTAATGCAGTGGGAATCTATACGTTAGGTCTGAAATCTCAAATCGAATATATCAACAAAGTGTTTTTAAAAGATTTGACTATGAATATCTTCCCGATAACCCGTATCGATTTGAATATGTTTGTACAGCATGATTTTAAATACTTGCGTAAAGAGATGATCCTCTCTAAAAAGAAAGATCATCATGCCAATATTGCCGAACACGCCAGTGCATATGAACTTGAAACCTATTACGTGGGTAAGAAACCGTTTTTGCTTCGTATCTATAACAAACGCACCGAATTGAAGCAAGCGACGCAAATCAAACGTGAGCTTATGATCAATCATTTCGGGATCAATGGGTTGGATATGGAACAACCGATTTTTAACGTCGAGTTTGAGATGCACAGAGAGTATTTAAAGACCTTCGGGATCGATACGATCGGTGATGCACTACTGCGTGCCGAAACACTGTTTAAACACGCTTGTGATCAAGTACGCCTTCTCGATCTATCAACCATCACCGAAGATCAGATTAATACCCCAAATCGACGTAGAGCGGAAACGTTACCGATTTGGCAACATATCAAAGACTCATACAGTATCAAAGAGTTTATGCAAGTTGATACCCCCTTAGAGAAGATCGAAAAGATCACTTATCGATACTCTCTCGAAGATGCTGAGAAATCAATGAAGAAAGTGCTTACACGCTTGTTCATCCATGACAGTATCCCAACTATGTATTTCATGCTCGATGTGCTTCAAAAAGCTCGTGATGATTACGAGCTGAAACAAAACATCAAAAACCTCCATGAGGAACATAAGGAGAAATCAGATTTTGAAACCGAACTCAAAACCTACAGTGACGAAGGACTGCAAAACTTCGAAGCAAGCTTATCAAGAGAAATGCACACTATTTCCAAAAGTGATCCGCTCCATGCTGAACTCTTTGAAAAATATGTGGCGATATGCCATGAACTGGATCGTCGGGATTTGACCGATGATATCCCGTTTTAATGGAGGTGGTCATTATGACTTTACAAGATTTATTAATACAGTTTGAGGACTCAATAAAACATTACGATACCCAAAGACTGCATGATTTTTTTGTTAATTTGACACTGCAACGGCATGGTATGGATGAAACAACTCAAGAGTATATGATTCTCTCTGAAAAGATCGAAGTGGTGAGAGAGATCCTAATGGGTCGACGGTATAGAGAACTACGTCGAAGGGGTTGGTGATGCTTGATGAAAAATTCCAAGAGCTGAATGAAAAGCTCGACCATATTTTAACTCTTCATCGATCATTACCACAGTGGTATCCAATCACACGGGAGTTCGCGACAGAGTGCGGATATAAGACGATAGACGGGTTACGAAAATGGTGTTATAACAATCTGAATCCTGAGGATTTTGTGAAACGAGGCAAGCTATGGTACATCAATATCAAATCCCTACCAATAGTCAAAATAAAAGCATTTTGAGTGTAAAATGCTTTTCGTCAGTGACCGACATATCAAGGAGAAATCAATGATACGTCGAGTTTACGCAAACCAACACGGCATTATTACTTTAGACAGCGATATGTTCGGAAATCGAAAACGCCTTAGTACGGGTAAAAAGTTAGATAAACGGCTTCTTGCGTGGTATGAAAAGCATTTTGAGGATGAATATACAAGACTCTATTACTCGAAGTCTGATATAGCACCTAAGCAGGTTGATTTTACTCTAGAAAAGTATGGTGAAATGATATTGGAACTTACAAGCTCCAATCGCAGGGTGAATGTGCAAAAATACGCAAAAGATATCTTTCGACGTATATGCAATTTTAAAATCTTAGGTAAAAAATTCGGAAGCATGAAGCTTGATGAGATCAAGCCCACTCACATAATGCTTTGGCAAAAAGAGTGTGGCTTAGCGAGTCAAACGATTGCGGCGAATAGAGTTTATCTTAACATGGTATTACAAGCCGCTACAAACGACGATCTAATACGAAAGAACCCTGTAACATTAACCAAGCTTCCTAAGCGTATTCCAGTACGCAAAAAGAACTTTTACTCGGAAGATGAGATTAAGCAGATTATAGGAATGGCATCAGGACAGTTGAAAAACTACATACAGCTCGCTTGTTTCACTGGAATGAGAGGATCAGAGCTTGTAGCCCTTCGATGGAATGATGTGGATTTTGATAAAAGTGTCATTCGAGTCGATTCACGAATCGTCGATGGAAATGAAGACTTAACAAAATCGGGGAAAGTCCGATTTATACCAATGTTCAAACAAGCAAGAGAAGCTTTGATGAATCAACGGATGAAGTCGGGATTACGCGAATTTGTGTTTATTTCGAGTCACGGTGGGTCTTATTACAATTCAGATTGCATGATGAAACCGTTTAAAGTGATGTTGAAAAAGAACGGATTTGAGAGTGGAACAATCCATGATCTTAGACGTTCATTTAACACACTATTGAAACAATATGGCTATCCGACAGATTGGATACTTGATATTATGGGGCACGTAGATGATACCGTTAATCGAAGGCATTATACGGGGTCATTGCGTGTCGATATGAGTATTCTCGATAAGATTGCATTATGATAGTCTGTGGCAACCCCGTGGCAACCTTCCAAAATAGGGCTTTGTAATACCCTATAATACGGAATTAACCGAAATGTGATTAAAATAGGGGCAATTATAAAGGATACCTAATGGGGCTGTTGAGCAAAGAAGATGACAACGAAACGGTAGCAACGCAATTTAGGCCTATTATTGTTCGTACTTCTAATGTTGCTAAAGAGATATTGCAAGCCTCTGCAAATTTTAAAGTATCTGTTCATTCGCTTGATTTTAATCTTCTTGATACCCAAACGTTTAGCCGAACCATCGTTAACGGTCCTTCCGATGACTGGGTTGAACTCTCTTCGGATGAAGCCAGAGATTTAACAGAGGATCTTTTGTTAAATCCAAAATTTGAACTCAAACAAATTTACGAAATTGAAATTTTTTCGATTACCAAGACCTCTTTATTCGATACCATCGATCTTTCCATCGGTGGAAACTCAACGTTATGCAAAATCTATTTAACCATAAAAGCGGGGAGTGTCGCCGTATATTACGATCAATTCCAGCAAGACTTTCTCCAACTGGTCAATAAGAAAAAACTTCGGGCCAATATGATGATCAATCTTTTTGACTCGATGATGCTTTCAAATCTTGAGGCACTTTTAGCGAAAATCCGTGTTTTGGGCGAATACCGTTTTGAAGAACAGGAACGTTATCTGATAGCCCAAGGACATGAGCCGATTGAAACGATCAACGACAAGCTGATTCTCCATTTTGAAGCCAAACGAAAAAAACAGGAAGAACATGACCGGATTGACTATTCAAAACGGGGCTTTGTGATCAGTGTGGTCAAAGATGAACTGTTGATAGAGTACGTTAAGGCACGTAAGGGTGAAAACGGGCGAAATTGTCGTGGGGAATTTATTGTTCCTAAAGAACCGATTATTAAATTTGAGCCAACCTTCGGTACAGGTGAAAAGATCGCAGTGATCGATACTCAAAATTCGATTGAATACCGAGCGGCTGCTGGGGGGTACGTCACTTTTGAGGGGGGTATTTACGATATCAAAACCGAAGTGGACGTTAAAGAGATCAGTTTTAGAACGACAGGATCGATCGATACACAGCTCGATGCCGATGTCTCCATCAATGTAAGTGAAAAAGATTCGATGAAAGATGCTATCGGTATGGGGATGGAAGTGACGGTTAATGTCATCAATATCGATGGAAATATCGGTTCTAATGCGAAAGTTACCGCCAAAAAAGCAACCGTAGAGGGGCAAGTCCATCAGAGTGCCACGATCACTGCCGATGAACTAAGTATCAATATTCACAAAGGGACGGCGTACGGTAAAACGGTCAATATCACTCGACTTGAACACGGTATCGTTGACGCAGAAACGGTCTTTATTCGTCAAGCAACGGGTGGAAAAATTCGTGCGCGTGAGATTACGATTGAACTTTTGGGTTCCCACGTCAAAATGACGGCATCGAATAAAATCGAGATCAAAGCTTTGCAGGGGGGAGAAAACCAATTTATCATCGATCCTCTGCTGAATGAATCGATTGACAACCTCTCAGAACAATCCAAAAAAATGGAACTGGCAAAAAAATCGATTAAAGATATTAAACGAGAGCTTGCTGGATACGAGCAAACATGGCGTGAAAATACTCCGGCGATGGAGGAGCTTAAACACAAATTGGTTCACTATAAACAAAACGGTATTAAAATGCCGAGCGCTTTTGTCGAAAAGTACCAACAGCATCAGCAGTTTAAAGGAAAAATGGACGAACTCCGTAGTGAATTAAAAACAAAAGAAGATCAGTATGCGTGGCTGAGTGAAAAACATACGGCACTCCAAAGCGGAATATTCGATGCTCGGATTATCAACCATGATCGTTGGAAAAATCATAATGAGATTATTTTTAAACTGATTGATCCCCCTATTGAAGTGATGTACGTTCCAAGTCACAATTCGGATGAGACGATACTGGGATTGCATGAGGATGAAGATGGAGAATTTACCATTAAGGTGTTATCGTCATGATCGTCGGATTAGAAGGAATTATTGATTACAAAGAGCCCTCATCGGTTCATCTCAATGTCAACAGTGTCATTTATGAGGTTTTTATCTCATTGCATACCTATAGCACGATTGGCTCTTCAAAAACACGATTGCATATTCATCATGTCATCCGTGAAGACGCTCAACAGCTCTATGGATTTGCCGAAAAAAGTGAAAAAATCCTCTTTGAGGGAATGCTGAAAATCAACGGAATCGGGCCAAAAGCAGCGTTAGCAATCTGCAGCACCTTTACGCCGGAGCAGTTTGCGGGTATTATTTCATCTAAAGATGTGAATGCGTTGAAAAAAGTTCCGGGGATCGGGCCTAAAAGTGCAGCACGGATTATGGTTGAATTAGCCGGTTTCGATGCCGTTCTTCTAAATACGGCTCCATTGGTAAATTCTGCTACAACGGAAGCCATGATGGCGTTAGAGTCACTTGGATTCAAAAAAGAGCAGATTGCCAAGGCTTTAAGTCAGTCACATGCAACGGACACACCGACGTTAGTCAAAGAAGCGTTAAAACAACTCCAAAAACTCTAAAAGGATACACATTGAAATTAGCCATTTTATTCGGCGGAGCAAGTTATGAACATGAAATCAGCATTGTAAGTGCGATTACGGTAAAAGAAAAATTAGAGAAGCGTTTCGAACTCAGTTTTGTTTTTTGTGATCAAGATCATAAATTTTATCTTATTGACGGCGCAAAAATGAAAGCGATCACCTTCTCACGCGGTGAACATCGCAAGATGCCCCAAATTTTCCTCACCAACGGCGGGTTTGAACAGCGCGGAATGTTCGGAAGCAAAAAACATGAGATGCCTATCCTCAACCTGATCCACGGCGGCGACGGTGAAGATGGCTCTATCGCCTCATTGATGGACTTTTTTCATATCCCTTTCATCGGTCCTCGCAAAGAGGCGTCCATGCTCAGTTTTGACAAACATTATACTAAGTGGTTCGCCGCTTCACTCGGTGTCAAAACATTGCCGTATGAGGTCCTTCATAAAGAGGATAAAAGAGTTATTACCACTGAGTATCCGTTTATCGTTAAACCTGCCCGTTTGGGAAGCTCAATCGGGGTGAGTATCGTTCGTGAAGCATCAGAACTCGATTACGCGCTTGATGTGGCGTTTGAATTTGATAATGTCCTTTTGATCGAGCCGTTTATTTCGGGTGTTAAAGAGTACAATCTTGCCGGTTTCAGCGCACGCGGAGAGATTACCTACTCGATCGTTGAAGAGCCTCAAAAAGCTGAGTTCCTAGACTTTGAGAAAAAATACCTCGATTTTTCCCGCTCAGGAAACGTTGCCGAAGCAGCGGTAAGTGATACGTTGGTTCAGCAATTGCGTGATGCATTTAAAACGATTTACCTGCCGTTATTCGAAGGAGCTCTTATCCGATGCGATTTCTTTGAGATCGAGGGTGAAGTCTATCTTAACGAAGTGAACCCGATTCCGGGGTCAATGGCAAATTATCTCTTTGAAGATTTTAGCAGCTCTATCCACAAACTGCTTGGATCATTGCCGGATAAAAAAGCGATTCGGGTCAATTACGATTATATCCATTCTATTTCTCAAGCCAAAGGGAAATAAGCGTGGCAGTTAAAAGCGTTCAATACAAACAGCATACGTTTTCCATCAGCTATGAGATCCTCAATCCGAGTGCCCATTACGATATTATTTTTCTGCACGGATGGGGTTCTCATAAAAATCTGATGAAACACGCTTTCGGTGCTCATCTCAAGCAGTTTCGCCATATTTACATCGATATGCCCGGTTTTGGAAACTCAACGTGCAATATGTCCTTGACTACTGAAGATTATGCAACGATTCTGGAATCTTTTATTTCGTTAATCGAAGCGGATAAAATGATTATTTTAGGTCACTCTTTCGGCGGTAAAGTGGCTACACTTTTGAACCCGGAATATTTAGTATTGGTCGGTTCTGCGGGGATACTTGTCCCTAAACCGTTCAAAATTCGGGCGAAAATTGCCCTCTTCAAACTGCTGAAACTGACTGGTCTTACACAGCTACGCCGCTTTTTCGTTGCCCCAGATGCGCAAGGATTATCGCAACCGATGTATGAGACGTTTAAAAGTGTTGTGAACGAAGATTTCAGCGAAAAATTTCGTGCTTACAAAGGGAAAGCTTTGCTTTGTTTCGGACATCAGGATACGGCAACACCGATGTGGACAGCGCATAAAATTGCCGAGCTTATCTCTGACTCAAAAGTGGTTGAGTTTGACGGGGATCACTACTTCTTTTTGGAACAAGGTGCTACCGTTGCCAAGGAGATCGAAAAAATCGTTTTAAAAAGTTTAGAGCACTAAGGAGAGAGTATGGAATTGACACAAATGGTCCCGTTTATCGCTAATATCATTTTTGTAATGGCATTGGGTTGGTATCTCATTACCAACTTACAATGGTACGATTATCGGATTGAGCGGGTGGTATTGCGTCACCATAAAAGTTCTTGGCATTTTATCTATTTTATTGCCCCTTTTATCCTCTATTATATGGCAGGAGAATACTCTCTCTACGTTGTTTTAGCGTATCTTCCCCTCCTTGGTGTGTGGATTAAACGTCTTGATAAAAAACTGATTTTGACATGGCGTGTCAAACGATTTCTCATCCTTTTGGGCTCGATAGCGGTTTTATTGAATCTTCTTATCATGTTCAAAGGATACTCAAGCAGTTACAGTGTTATTTTTCCGCTTGTTTTGACCTATCTCCTTTCATGGGGAGTTGAGAAGTTTTTATTTTTGGCCTATAAGCGTGAAGCGTCGCGTAAAATTGCTTCGATGTCTGATTTAACCATTATCTGCGTTACCGGAAGCTACGGTAAGACTTCGATGAAAAACTTTATTGCTCAGGTATTGGGTCAAAAATTTAATGTCTATGCAACCCCGCGCAGTGTTAATACGCTCGGCGGTATCATTCGTGATGTTAACGAATCGCTCCCGTCCAACACCCAAGTCTATATTTGTGAAGCGGGAGCGCGTGAGATCGGCGATATCTATGCCATTGCACAGCTTCTTCATCCTCAGATTGTTGTCGTGGGGAAAGTGGGGCCTCAACATTTGGAGTATTTTAAAACGTTGGAGCGTATTCAGCGTACCAAACTCGAAATTATTCAGTCAAACCGTCTCAAACGGGCCTTTATCCACACCTCGGTGACGGATGAACCGCATGAAAAGGTCACCTTTTTCGGGGATGACATCCATAATCTTGAGGCAACCTTGGAGGGGATTGATTTTGATGTGAGCGTAGAGGGCGAGGAGCGACATTTCCATACCTCGGTTCTTGGCGGATTTCAGACGATCAACATCAATGCG
>Ga0074197_1001154_pt1 | contig 24314 bp, 13 predicted proteins | sample EPASupsiteSAE305_FD_64526 | JGI IMG/M metagenome (GOLD analysis project Ga0074197, IMG submission 64526) | Bioremediated contaminated groundwater microbial communities from EPA Superfund site, New Mexico - SAE3-05 reassembly with SPADES | ecosystem: Environmental > Aquatic > Deep subsurface >...
CCCGTCTGCCGCACACCCGCCGACGCCTGACAAGCCTGCTGCGCACCAGCAACAGGGTTTGAACGGCAGGCCATGAACCCGTCATCCGAAACCGCACCGGCTCCCATAATCCAGGTCGAACACCTGAGCAAACGGTTCAACGACCTCATTGCCGTGGACAATATCTCCTTTGAGGTGCGGGCCGGGGAATGCTTCGGCCTACTCGGTCCCAACGGTGCGGGCAAGACCTCGGCCATCCGGATGCTTTACGGTTTTGCGCCGATGAGCGCCGGCAGCCTGCGGATCTTCGGCCTCGACATCGCCACCGAGTGGCGGCGGATCCGTGCCCGCATCGGCGTCTGTCAGCAGGACAACACCCTGGACCCCGATCTCACCGTGCTCCAGAATCTGCTGGTCTTCGCCACCTATTTCGGCATCCCCAAACCCCTGGCCCGGCAGCGGGCCGAGGAACTGCTTCATTTCTTCGCCCTGGAGAAAAAAATCACGGCCAAGGTGGGGGAGCTTTCCGGAGGGTTGACCCGGCGGCTGACCCTGGCCCGCGCCCTGATCAACGATCCTGAGCTGATTATTCTCGACGAACCGACCACCGGCCTGGATCCCCAGTCCCGGCACCAGTTGTGGGACCGGCTCCAGCATCTACGCGCCCGGGGCAAAACCTTTGTGCTCACCACCCACTACATGGAGGAGGCTGCCCAGCTGTGCGATCGGCTGGTGATCATGGACCACGGCAAGATCCTGATTCAGGGCGACCCGATCGGACTAATCCGGGAGCAGGTCGGCACCTCGATCATTGAGGTCGATGGCGCGGACCCGGAGCTGGAACAATTCCTCGTTGCCGGAAAGATCGAATACGATCGGACGGGAGAGCGCTGGATTATCTACAACAACGGCGATGGCGCCATTGAACAGGCCATCCGGACCACCTTTCATCCCCAACAGTGCACCTTCCGTTCGGCCGGGCTGGAAGATGTCTTCCTCCGCCTCACGGGCAGGGAGTTACGCGAATGATTCGGTTTGGCAATATTTCCTGGCGCTTCTTGAGTGTCTGGCGGCGGAATCTGATCGTCTACCGCCGGATCTGGAAGGTTAATTTCTTTGTGCCGCTGCTGGAGCCCGCCTTCTACATCATCGCCTTTGGTCTCGGCTTCCAGCAACTGGTGAGCAATCTCAGTTATGGCGGCCAGGCCCTGACCTACACCCGGTTCATGGCCCCGGCCCTGATCGGCATCTCGATCATGTACAACTCCTTCTTCGAGACCACCTACAACTCCTTTGTGCGCATGTACTACCAGAAGACCTTTGACGGCATGATGGCCACGCCCCTGTCGCTGGAAGAGATCATCCTCGCTGAAATCGTCTGGAGCGCCACCAAGGCCGCGGCCGCCGCCTCAATCATGCTGCTGGTCCTCGGCCTGTTCGGCTTTGTCGTTTTCCCTCTGGGGCTGCTGGTGGTGCCCCTGGCCTTTCTCGGCGGCCTGGCCTTTGGCTCGATCGGCATGTTCTTCACCGGCATCACCCCATCCATCGACATGTTCAACCTGCCGATCTTCCTCTTCATCACCCCCATGTTCCTCTTCAGCGGCACTTTTTTCCCGGTCTCCGGTCTGCCGGGCTGGGCCCAGTCCGCGGCCCTGGCCTTCCCCCTCTACCATCTGGTGGAGTTGACCCGGTTCGCCTGCCTGGGTCTGGTGGAAACCAACCCGCTTATCAGCCTTTCCTACCTGGCGCTCTTTACCCTCTGTTTCCTGTCCCTGGGCCTGATCACCATGCGCCGTCGCTTGATTAAATAGCTCGAAGGATCGACATCAGGGAATCATGCCGCCGGCTGGTCGCTCAGCCGTTCGGCGGGGAAAAAACGCGATTGGAAGGAGGAGCGGGTTTCGGCGGAACCGATAATCGCCACCAGGTCCTTTTCCCGGAAACGGAACTGCGGACCGGGATTGGGTTCCAGATGGTCGTCGCGGAGCACCCCCACCACCGAGACGCCGGTCTTCTTGCGGATCTCGGATTCACCGATGGATTGGCCCACCAACCGGCAGTCCGCCCCCACCTTCACCCATTGCAGGTCGAACTGCTGTTCCGCCGAGCGGAATTGCGCCAGGGTCTGATACGGTTTGCTCTGGCTGAGCCTGCTGGTGAAGAATTCTTGGCGCAGGGCCTCGGTATGCCGCTGGATCTCGGTCACCGGGATTCGCAGGGCGAGCAGCACCTGCCGGGTCATCTCCAGGCCGGCCTCCAGTTCCGGATAGACCAGGTCAGTCACATTGAGTTCACTGAAGATCTCGAAAAATTCCGGATCCGACAATCGGGCCACCACCTCAATGGCGCTGTTGAACCGCTGGGCATGAACAATGATGGCCCGGGATTCGACAATGCCGGGAATGGTGACCACCAGCAGGGAGGCTGCGGCCATGGATGCGGCCTCAAGGACGATCTCATGGCTGGCGTCGCCGTAAACAACGGAGAATCCGGCAATCTGGGCCTGTTCGACCCGGCGCTGATCGAGCTCGATGATCACAAAAGGGATGTCCAGGCGGCTGAGGGTGCGGGCGATCTGCATTCCCACCCGGCCACCCCCGGCAATGACCACTTGGCCGCTGAATCCCTTGTCCGGAAAGTTGATCGATTCCAACGGTTCTTTCTGGAACCAGCGCTTCTTCAGGGTATACAGGCGGGCGGTCTGGGCCGAGACGATCGGGGTGAGGACCATGGTGAGAACTGCGCTGGTCAGCACCAGATTGTAAAAATCGGTGCTGATCGAATCGGTGGCCAAACCGATCCGCGCCAGGACAAAGGAAAATTCGCCGATCTGGAATAAACCCAGGCCCACGGCGATGGGGATGACGTTGCCGTAACGAAAGACCCAGGAAATCATCGCGAAAATCAGACTTTTGCCGAGGCTGACCGCGATCACCAGCATCAGGATGGTGCCCAGGTTGTTGAGGAGAAATGCGGGATCGAGCAGCATGCCGACCGAGGCAAAGAAGAGCAGGCCGAAGACGTCGCGCAGCGGGATAATGTCGCTCAAGGCCTGATGGCCGTAATCGGATTCGTTGAGCACCATGCCGGCGATAAAGGCGCCGAAGGCAAAGGATAGGCCGACCAGGTAGGTCACATAACCGATACCCAGGCCGATGGCGATGATGGCCAAAAGAAAAAGCTCCCGGGACCCCAGCTTGGCGATGTGCTCCATCAGCCAGGGCAGTAGCTTGGAGCCGAGCACGAACATGCAGACCAGGAAAATAACCGCTTTCACCGCGGCATAGCCGAGGGAAACCAGACCGGCGGCGGGATCGTTCATCAGCGGCAGGATGATGACCATGGGCACCACCGCCAGATCCTGGACGATGAGCATGCCGATCATGACCTTGCTCGAAAGGGTGCCGAGCCAGCCCTGATTCATCAGGGTCTTGAGGATCACCATGGTGCTGGAAAGAGAAATCAAGGCCCCGAACCAGACCGAGGTCTTCCAGTCCCAGCCCATGAGCTGGCCGATCCCCAGGCCAAGACCGATGGTCAGACCGATCTGCAGCGGGGTGCCGAGCAGGGCGATGTACTTGACCGGCTTGAGATCCTTGTGCGAGAACTCCAGGCCCAGGGCAAAAAGCAGCAGTCCCACCCCGATTTCCGCCAGCAGCTCGATGTCGTGCACCTCGGTGATGGTCAGGCCGCCGGTATGCGGACCCAGAATGACGCCAACGAGGATGTAGCCGAGAATCAAGGGTTGCCGCAGCCGTTGCATCAATAGACCGCAGAAGAAAGCCGCGATGACCAGGAGAATGATATCGGTTGCAATGCCCATGGGAAAGTGAACGGTTCGGTCGATGGTTTAGGTTGCGGTACGGGAAAAGAATAAGAAAAAAGAAATTTGTACCAGCGGCAAGAAAAATCCGGGAGGTTTTATTTTTTGGCGCCCCGGCTTTTTTTTGAGGTTCAAGGGTCTATGGTCGATATGCGTCGATTGGCACCTACAACCTGATTGGGCTACAGTCTAATAAACCTGAACAATGACGGTTTTCCACCTTTTTACGAAACCGTCGAATAGAGCCCTGATCAATCGGCGGCAAAGGTATAGCTTTGTTTTCCCCGCCCCTTGGCCTTATACATGGCATTATCCGCTTTTTTGACAAGGAGTTGAATATTGTCCCCATTGGTGGGATAGATCGCGATCCCGATACTGGCCCCGATTTTTATTTCGTTTCCGGCCAGGTCAAAGGGAACGGCCAGGTGGTGGAGAATCTTGTCGGCTACCTTGGCTACGGCGGCGTTGTCGTTGACCTCGGTCTGGATGACCAGAAATTCATCCCCGCCGATACGGGCGACCGTGTCCGTTTTCCTGACGATTTGCAATAAGCGCTGGCCCACAATCTTCAGAACCATGTCGCCCACCATATGGCCATAGATATCGTTGACGCCCTTGAATCCGTCGAGATCGATGAACATGATCGCGACCTTCCACCCCTTCCGTTGGGCCATTGCTATGGTGCTGAAAAACCGCTCCTGGAGCAATCGGGAATTGGGGAGTCCGGTCAGGGGGTCCCGATTGGCTAATTCATGGACTTCCTCCAAGGTCTTGGCAAGCTGCGCCTGGGTATTTTTATGCTTGGTGATGTCAAAATAGGTCAGCATCCTGCCGCCGTCGGGCAGGGCCACGCACTGGTACTGATAGACGAGACCATCCTTCCGGTGAAATTCCGTGGGACCGCAGCCCCCCTTCCTGACAGAGGCCTCACGTTCATCAAGGTACTCGTCAAATTTCTCTTCCGGGATGGTATAGATACCGTTATAGCGATTGAAATTGATCAGATCGCGGAGAGTCGGGCTTGTGGCGAAGAATTCATCCGATATCCCCCACATGTCGCGAAAGGCTCGATTGCCGATACGGGCTCTGAGGTCGGAATCCATGAACAGTATCCCGTATCCAATGGATTCCATCACCGCATTGAATTCATGGACCGTCTTGACAAGTTTTTCTTCTATGAGCTTATGCGCGGTGACATCCCGCAAGATGGCGACAATGAAAAATTCGTCTCTTTCGGCAATACCCACCAGTTTCAGAACCACCTGATGTTTACCCGCCCACAAGGGCCTGTCATAACTTGATTGAAACGGAGGCAATCTTTCGGCCGCGGCCAGTGCAAACCATTGTTCGACCAGGTTGGACTCCGGCCCGGCAAGATGGTCGGTCAATCGGCTCGACAGCAGTGTTGCCATCTCACAGTCCAACAGCTCCTGGGCAGCCCGGTTGGCCTGGACAATCTGACCCGTGCCATCCATCTCGATAACCGCCTCGACAAGATTCTCCAGGATTGTATGGTGGTGCCGGCGTGAGACCAGGAGTTCCTTGGTGATGGCCCGTGGATACAGATTCTTGGCCCCATGCAGGATATTTTCCCGCCGTTTTCCGCTGCGGAACTGGTCGAGGACATGGTGAATGTGGTTTTTTATGGTATCGTGAGGGCCTTTGGCAATGTAGAGATCGGCTTCCAGGTCAAAAATCTGCTTTTCATCCTCACAGGCGACGGCCGAATAGATAACGATAAAGATGTCTTTGAGCCTCGGAATCTGCCTGACGATTCGACACAATTCATCACCGCTGATCTTCGGCATGATGATATCGGTGAAGAGGATATCGGGAATAAACGTATCCAGGATGTTTATCGCCTGCAGGCCATCATCGGCACTGCGAATATCGCAGCCTTCGGATTTGAAAAAATGAGAAACGAGTTGAACAATTGTCGGATTGTTTTCTACGATCAGTACCTTGTTCATACCACTACCACCACCATTATGAATGGTCTTTTGAAATGGAGCAAGCATGCGCCTTGAGCCGGGACCATGTCCATAAGCGCGAACGTACCGGGATCATCCCCGCCGTATCCGCTGCCGCAAAGCAGACCCGCCTCAACCGGGACTGCCTGGAACCGTTTGTTGCCTTGGGGTTTGTTTGGAAAAAGGGTATAGCCAACAATGGACAAAAAAGCAGCTCAAATCGCCGTTTGAGGGACCGGACAGGCAAAAGAGATCCGGCGTTGCAGGCCTCAGCCGGTTGTCCACGAGGCACGAGCAGGCTCGTGCCGCGCAGCAGTCACTTCAAGGGCAGTTGGACCACAAAGGTGGTTCCTTTCCCGGTCTCGGTTTCAAAATACAGTTTGCCCTGGTGTTTATTGACAACCACGTTGCGGGCGATAGTCAATCCCTGGCCTGTTCCCTTCCCTATTTTTTTGGTGGTGAAAAACGGATCAAAAATGCGATGCCGCACGCTTTCCGGGATGCCGCCGCCCGTATCCGCAATCCGGATTTCTATCCATGGATCCCGAATCCGGGTGGACAGCTTGATCAGGCCTTTGCCGTTCTTGCCGCCCTCGGTAACCTCGCCGATGGCGTGGGCCGCATTGACGATCAGATTGAGAAAAACCTGATTGATCTCGCCCACCAGACAAGACAGCAGCGGTAAATCCGGGGCGAATTCGGCTTCCACCTCGGCAACATATTTCCATTCGTTCCGACTCACCATCAGGGTATTTTCCAGGGCATGATTGATATCCACCTGGACCTTTTCCTCGGAACCGGGGTGAGAAAATTCCTTCATCGCCCGCACAATCGCCCCGACCCGATTGATGCCATCGATGCTTTGCTCGATGGTCTTGGGGATCTCGTCAAACAGGAAAGGAAGGTCGGCCAGATCGACCGCAGCCTCCAGTTCCGGGATGAAATCGGCAACCGGCTGCCCGTTTTTCACTGCTTGGAGAAAATTTTCGTACTGTTTGTAGATTTCCTCCAAATCGCGGAACCCGTTGCCAAGGAAATGGATATTGTCTCCTACATATTGCACCGGGGTATTGATTTCATGGGCAATGCCGGCGGCCAGCTGGCCAATGGACTCCAGTTTTTGCGCCTGGTTGAGTTCCCGCTCCATGACCAATTTGTCGGTGATATCTTCAAAAAGCCCGACAGCCGCGGTGATCGCGCCGGTTTCTCCGGCAATGGGAGAGACGATAATTTTGAAAATGCGATCATTTTCAGAAGTGGCCAGGGTGGCCAGCACTTCCTGCCGTTTTCCCTGCGTAAAGAGGTCTTCGACTGAAAAATCCGCATCCCCTTCCTGCTGCCCCGGCTGGCGGATGAAATCCAGGAAACCGATGTTCGCCGATTCCGCGGCGAATTGCGGAAACCATTTTTGCATCTGTTTGTTGATCTGCAGGATCTCCATGTCAGGACTGATCATCAACACCCCGATATGGAGATTATCCATGATGGAACGGAGTTTTTCCTCGGAGAGACGCAGCGATTGCTCCGTTCTCTTCTGTTCGCTGATATCGAAGCCCACCCCGACCAGGCCGGCGAGTTCTCCCTGGCTGTCGGTAAAGACGGCTTTGTGGAGCACGGAAGTCAGCTCCGAACCATCGGCGCGCAGCTGTGTCCGTTCATAGATCTGCACGCCCCGGGACTGGAAAATCTCCTCATCCTTTTGGTGCACTTCCGCCGCAAACTGCGGTGAATGGATGTCAAATACGGTTTTACCGATTATCGATTCCCGCTGTCTTTTAAAGATCCGCTCATAGGCGCGATTGCACCCCAGGTAAACATGATCGGTGTTTTTGTAATAGATGGGAACCGGGATGGCATCGAGCAGGGTCTGCAGCAAATGCAGCTGTTCGTCAAGCGATTTGGTCCTGGCGGCCACCTCCCGCTCCAGCATGCGGGTGTGAAGCTGCGCCTGCAGTTCCAGCCGGTGTCGCCGCAGCGCATTCTCTATGGTGATCAGTACCAGGTTGCTGGTGAACGGTTTGACAATATACCCGTAAATCCCGAGTTTCAGGACCTCTTTCACCTGTTCGGGATCATCGAGGACACTGGCGATGACCACGGCCATCTCCGGATAACGCTCCTTGGTATATTGAATCAGGTCGATCCCCGTCTCCCCCGGCATCTCCAGATCGCTGAGCAAGAGGTCAAAAGGTTCTTCCATCAAAACCTGCCGGGCCTGGGCTACGCTCTCCGCGGTTCGGCAGAGGTGTCCGGCCCTTTCCAGAATGGTGGTCAGCAGGCCTCGAATGTGCGGTTCGTCATCAACGATAAGTATGGAATCCATGATCAGCAGTCCCGAGGTGAGCAGCAATTGTAACTGTTCAGGTTGATTAGACTGTAGCCTATCAGGCTGCAGGTAACAATCCGGACATTGGTGTCGTTTCGATCATGGGGAGAAAAATCCCTCACGTTTTTTCGACACAAGCCAGGAGCATGTTCGTATCCAGGAGCGTCAACTCCGGTCACAGGTTGCGGTGGAGCGCTAAAAGACTCAATGTCTACAGGCTATCCACCTGATATCATGTCAGGTCGCATCCAGCACCTTGCGAACCGTCTTCAGCAACTCCTTGGGCGAAACCGGTTTGAAAAGCACCTCTGTATGTAAATCGAACAAATCTCGCTGTTGAATGTTTTCCGGGGCATAGCCACTGACGAAAATTCCCTTGATATCAGGTTTCAATCCACGGATGGCCTCGAGGGCGAGCTTGCCGTTCATCTTCGGCATGACAAGATCAAAGAGCAGCAGGTTAATGTGCTCTTTATTCGCCTCAAACTTGCGCACCGCGTCTTCGCCGTTGACCGCTTCAATCACAGTATACCCTCCCTGTTCCAAAACCGTGATGAACAATCGGCGGACCGTGACCTCGTCTTCAGCGAGCAGGATGGTTTCTTTCCCTCCCCTGGGTTTGTCCTGCGCAGCCTGTTCCGGAACAGGCTTTTCCGTCTTGTCGATCAACGGCAGGTAGACCCTGAAGACCGTCCCCTTTTCCGGTTCACTGTAGACATTGATATAGCCCTGATGTTCCTGAATAATCCCATAAACAACCGCAAGGCCCAGTCCGGTGCCCTTGCCCATTTCCTTGGTGGTGAAAAAGGGTTCGAAGATCTTCTCCGCCGTCTCCTTCTCCATGCCCTTGCCGGTATCGGAAACCGTGATCAGCACATAGGGGCCGGGGCTGCCGAACCCATGGGCGCTGATAAAAGCTTGATCGATTTGCAGACAGGTCGTGGCAATGGTGAAATAACCGCCTCGGGGCATGGCATCCCGGGCATTGGTGGCGAAATTCATCAGCACCTGCTCGATCTGGTGCCCGTCGGCCAGAATCACGAGGGGTCGGCTGGCCAGACGCGCTTCGCACTGGATATCCTCACCGATAATTCTCCGAATGAATTTTTCGACCTTGGTGACAATGGCATTGACATCGACAGGTTGCTTGTCGCTCACCTGTTTCCGACTGAAGAGGAGAAGATCCTTGGTGAGATGCGAGGCCCGCAACCCGGCCTCGATGATGGTGTGCACACTCTTGCGGGCGGGCGAATCGTCAGCCAGATCTTCCAGCGCAAGTTCTCCATAGCCGAGAATGGCGGAAAGAATGTTATTGAAATCATGCGCAATCCCGCCGGCAAGGGTGCCGATTGATTCCATTTTCTGCGCCTGGCGGAATTGCTGCTCGAGTCTGCGATGGGCCGAGGTATCGCGAATGATTTGAATGATACCTTCCATCGCACCCGATTGATCAATGAGCGGGACGGACCGAATCTCGAATTCCTGATCTTTATCCCTTGGGCAATAGCTGCCGATCTCATTTCTGCGGGTAGTGATACTCCGTTGCACCGGACAAGGAACGCAGCGCTCTTCCTGGTTCCAGAACGCCGCATGGCAGGCCTTGCCCCGCAGTTCGGGGTTGTCTTCCAGCTGAAACATCTTTTGGGCCGCCGCATTGGTCCAGCGGATCTCGAAATCCGGAGATAGATGGACAATGCCATCCGGAATATTGTCAAGCAGGACCCGGTACTCCTGGGACAGTCGGCGATATTTTTCCTCCTGTTCTTTCAGGGAGGCCTCCACCTTCTTGAGCCGGGTAATATCCGTAGAGATGGCGCTGAGGGCATAGATTTTGCCGGTGCTGTCCCGCAGGGGAAACTTGACCGACAGAAAGGTGTGCGGCCCGTCCGCCAGCATGGCCGGTTCCTCCACCTCGATGGGCACGTCCGATTCAAGCACCCGGCGGTCATTGGCGGTGTATTCCTCGGCCAGGTTGCGGGACACCAGGTCGAACACAGTATGGCCGATGATCTCGTCTCTTGACTTGCCAAGGATATCGACAAGATAGGTGTTGACCACCAGAAACCTGCCATCCAAATCCTTGACCCAGACGATGCCATTGGCGTTGTCGATAATCGCCCGCAGCCGCCTTTCACTTTCACGCAGTTCCATCTGGGCATGAGCACGCTGAAAGGCGGTTCCCAGCTGCATCACCGCCCGCTCAAGCAGCTCGACCATCGGGAGCGGCACCATGTTTTCCTGGTGGTCAGCCACATGGATCAGGCCGATGATTCGCCCCTTACTCCGAAACGGCACCAGGGCGACCGATTCGTAGCCCATCCGGTTACAGACGTTGCGGGTTTTCCCCTTTTCCTCCTCCGAGACCGTGGCCAGGAACCGGGTGGTCCCATTCATGTAGAAGGAGCCGCCGGGGGTATAGAAGGGCAAGCGTTCATCCGTCTCTCCCCTGATCACCTTGATGCACATGCATTGGTCCGATTTGATGGAAAGCGGGCTTTCCAACTCAAAAAATCGGTCGCTGAACCCCTCATAAGCCTGGTACGGGATATTCCCCTCATTATCCAGCACCCGAATGCCGACCGCTTCACAACCGGTAAAATTTTTAATTTCATCAACAAAATCAGAGATCAGCACCGATATGTCGGTGTGGTCGTGCACCAGTTCGAGCAGCCGCAGATTGAACTGCTGGGCCCGCTCGGCATTCTTCCAGTCGGTGATGTCCCGGGAGATTCCGAAGAGTCCGGTGATCTTCCCCTGTTGATCGAACACCGGACCTTTGGTAACCAGAAAGGCGAGCCGGTCACCTCTATGGGTGGTCAGCAATTCCTCCTCAGTCCGCAGCCTGCCCGCTTCCATGATCGCACGATCGCGCGCCATAAGTTCCGCGGCTGTTTCAGGCTGAAAAAGAAAGGTATCGTCCTGACCGATAATGCTGCCGGCCTCGCGACCGACAAAGCGGGCCACGGCTTCATTGCAGAGGAGATAGCGGCCCTGGCGATCCTTGACAAAAACCGCATCGGTCGTGCCCTCGAGCACGGCCCGCATGAGCTGCTCGTTCTTGGCCAGGGTCGCTTCGGCCTCCCGCAGTTTTATTCTCTCGGCCTGTTCGTGCAGACAGCGCTCGATGGCGGGAACAAGACGAACGATCCGGTCTTTCAAGACAAAATCGCTCAGTCCGCTCTTCAGCAGCTCCACCGCCGTTTCTTCGCCGATGCTGCCGGAGATCAGGATGATCGGAACATCCCTCAGGTCGTGTTGGATGCTTTCCAGGGTTTTCAAGAAATTAAGACCAGGCACCGTGTAGTCGGAGAGAACCACATTCCAATCGGTTTCCTCCAGGGCTCTCGAGAGTCCGGCTGCATCTTTGACCCAATGAACCTCGGCTTGCAGCAGATTCTTGCGGAGCTGACGTTCGATCAGCAGGAAATCGGCCTCGTCGTCCTCTATCAGCAAAATCTTCAGTTTTTTCTTCATCGCAGACACGGTTCGTTGGTGGCGATCCAGTAGACGCCCAGGCGCGCTACGGTTTCGGCAAATTCAGAAAAGTCCAGGGGCTTGCGGACAAAACTGTTGGCCCCGCATTCGTAGCTCCGCAACCGGTCTCTTTCTTCATCCGATGAAGTGAGGATAACCACCGGCACCAACCGGGTTCGCCGATCGGCACGGATCCTCTCCAGCACCTCCAGGCCGGAGAGACGGGGCAGGCCGATATCGAGGAGGATGACGGTCGGCAGCTCACGTGCGTCGGGATCATGAAACTCGCCTTGATTGAAGAGGAAATCAAGGGCTTGCTGGCCGTCGCGGACCACCTCGATGCAGTTGGCCACTTTGGCTTTTTTCAAGACCCTGAGAATCAGCATTTCATCCTGAGGATTATCCTCAACCAGGAGGATGGATTTATTGTTCATGATCACTCCTTCTTTTTTTATCGTGGTCCGGCAGGCTGAAACAGAAGGTCGCTCCTTGATCCCGCCGCCCTTCGGCCAGCATGGCGCCGCCATGACGGTGGATGATGCGCTGGGCCGTGGCCAGGCCGATGCCGATGCCGGGGAATTCCTCCTGGCGGTGCAGGCGCTGGAAAGGTTGGAAAAGTTTGGCGGCATGGGCTGCATCAAACCCGGCGCCGTTATCGGCGACACAAAAGAATCGCTGCGCGCCTTGATGACGGGAAAAAAACCGGATGGTCGCCTCTTCCCGGCCCGAGGTGTATTTCCAGGCATTGGCGAGAAGATTGCGCAACACCACCTCCAGCATGACTCCGTCCCCCTGAACGACGAAACCCGGCTCAACCTCCTGGTGCACTCTGCGTTCCGGCTCTGCCGCCGACAATTCCCGCAGCAGTTGTTCGGCCATCGCCGACAGATCGACCCTGGCCCGTTGCAGCTGACCGCGGGTGCTGCGCGAAAGGGTCAACAGTCCGTCGATCAGTTCGCCCATTTTGCGGCTGCCGACGATAATCTGCTCCAGATAGATCCCGGCCTCGCCCTGCAGGCTGTCGCCGTAATCCTCGATCAAGGCTTGGGAAAAACCGCTCATGGCCCGCAGCGGGGCGCGCAGGTCGTGGGAGACGGCATAGGCGAAACTGTCGAGTTCCTGGTTGGCTGCAAGGAGTTCAGCTGTGCGTTGTTCCACGCGCTGCTCCAGGTCAGTGTTCAGCAGAAGGATTTGTTCCTCGGCCCGTTTGCGCTCGGTGATGTTTTCGGTGACGATCACGACCTCGCCCCGGACGGGCGAATAGATCATGAAGGAGAACCAGCGGTCAAGTTCGCGCAGGTAGTGTTCCCAACGCCTCGGTACACCCGTCAGCGCAACCTGGCCAAAGGTGCTCAGCGATTCGGGGTTGTTTTCGCAATAGCCTGGGATGACCTCGCTGATCCTCCGTCCCCGCACAGACTCGGTAATCCCGGTCACGGCGGCGAATGCCGGATTGGTTTCGAGGTATTCCAGATCAACCGGCGTCTCACCTTGAAATATCATCCGGGCATGGACCACGCTGTTAAGCATGTTCTCGAACAGATAGCGGAATTTCGCCTCGCTGGCGCGTAATTGGTCCATCGAGCGTCTGCGCTCCGCCAGCAGTCGCTTGACCCGCGCCAGCAGTTCCTCGTCCGAGAACGGTTTATTGAGATACTCCTGCACCCCCTGCTGCAGCAGTTTCAACCGCAACTCGTCATCGGCTTTGGCGGAAAGCATGACAATCGGCACCTCTGCCAGTTCCGCGCGCCGATGCATTGCCTCCACCATCAGATCGCCGCTCATCTTCGGCATCATCACGTCGGTGACGATCAGATCCGGTTGTGTCTTGATGGCCCGCTCCAGGCCCTCCTCGCCGTTAAAGGCGGAAACAACCCGGTAATGCGGTCGAAGGACCTCGGCTACATAGGCATTCATGTCCAGGTTATCCTCCACCACCAGGATAAGGGGCGGATCGGCAAGGCCCGAAGTCTCCGTCTGCGGGGCCGGTGACGCCGTCCGACGCGGAATCGCTTCAAAGGGCGCGGGAGCCGCATCCCAAGAGCGGCGCTCCTCTTCGACGGTCACCCCCGGCGGCGCCATCAGCGGGAGGGTCAGGGTGAAGTGAGCGCCGCCATCAGGCGCATCGTTGCAAACAATATCGCCTCCCAATAACCCCGAGAATTCCTTGACAATCGAGAGCCCCAGCCCGGTCCCGCCATGGGTTCGCCCCGCATGGCCCTCCACCTGGGAAAAACGCTCGAATATGGTGGTGCGCATCGCTGCCGGCACGCCGGGTCCGTTGTCCCTCACCCCGATCACGGCCTGATTATTCTCAGCGGCCAGGGTCAGGCTGATCGAACCGCCATCCGGGACGAATTTAAAGGCATTGGAAAGCAGATTGAGGAGGATGCGCCGAATTTTCTCGCCATCGATCTGGGCTGAAAGCGCCTCCGGAGTCGATACCGCATAGCGGATACCGCGATCCGCGGCCATGTTTTCAAAATGAGAGGCAATAACGCGCAGCAGGTGGGCGAGATCGACATTGCCGTAGCGGACATCCATCCGGCCGGCTTCGATTTTCGAGATATCGAGCAGATCGCTGACATGCTGATACAGCAGTTGGGCGTTGCGTTGCATCAACTCCAGATTGGCCCGCAGGGTCTCACTCAAGCCGGGGTGCGCAAGGCTCTTGTGCAGAGGAGCGAGGATCAGGGTAAGCGGGGTGCGCAGCTCGTGGCTGACGTTTGAAAAGAACTGGGTCTTGAGCTTGTCCAACTCAAGGGTCTTTTGATACAGGTCGTTGATTTGCCGATTGGCGTCTTGAAGCTCTTCATTGGCGGCGCGTGCGACATCCAACGCCTCCACCGCCTGTCGGTTGGCCTTTCGCAGACGATCATGGGTAAGGCTGAAGAGAACTCCCATGACCATGAACAGGCCGATGGAAAAAAAATTGTTGGGATTTTCCATTCTGAAGGAAAACTGCGGCGGGATGAAAAAGTACCAGACAAGGAGGGAAGAGAGGAAAGAAGCGGCAATGCCGGCGAAAATACTGCCGATCCGGGCGCTGAAAAAGACGGCCGGAAAAAAAAGAAACCAGACAAAGGGACGGATAAAGGGCCAAAGCAGCCATTGCAGGGCGCAGGCGACAAAAGGCAGCGCCAGTGCCAGAAAAAATCCGAACCGCTCGGTCACGCTCTTGGTTTCGCTCGTCATCCTCGCCTCGACAATTTCAACAATACCTGCCCTCGCCTCCACGGCATTTCCTTATACCAACAGCGGTTCTCCACACCTGTCGCAAAGGGATCATGCCGCATCCAGCACCGCCCGCACCTTTGCCGCCAAATCCTTTTGGGAAAAAGGCTTGGGGATGAAGTATGTCCCGCTGTCCAACACGCCCTGATTGGTGATAACGTTGGCCGTATAGCCGGACATGAACAGGCATTTCATCCCCGGATGCAGAGCGAGAATCCGTTCCGCCAGATCGCGGCCGTTCATTTCCGGCATAATCACATCGGAGAGCAAAAGATGAATGCCGGCAGGGAGCTGCTTCCGAGCCAGGCTTACGGCCTCAGCCGGGCTGTTGGCCGTCAGCACCGTATACCCCAGGTTTGCAAGCATGATGCCGGCAAGCTTGAGAATAGCCTCCTCATCCTCCACCACCAGCACGGTCTCGCCTCGGCCGCGCTGCAGGATCCCAAGGCTTGCATCTTCACCCTTGGCGAACTGCGCGGTGTGTCGCGGCAGGTAAATCTTGATGGTCGTCCCTTGCCCCGGTTCGCTGTAGACGTTGACAAAACCGTTATTCTGCTTGACGATCCCATAGACCGTCGCCAGGCCGAGGCCGGTGCCCTGGCCGGACCCCTTGGTGGTGAAAAAGGGTTCGAAGATCTTATCGAGGATCTCTTTATCCATGCCGCAGCCATCGTCACTGACAGCGACCAACACATACTCGCCGGGAACAGCCCCGGCATGGTGGATGCAATAAGCGGCATCAAAGCTGACCATACCGGTTTCAATGGTAATTTTTCCTACCCCGCTGATCGCATCGCGGGCATTGACGCAGAGATTCGCCAGCAGCTGATCGACCTGGGAAGGATCGATCATGACCGGCCAAAGATTGGATTCAGGCCGCCAGATTAAATTGACATCCTCACCGATCAACCGCCTGAGCATCTTGAGCATGCTCTCGACAGTATCATTGAGGTCGAGCACCCGGGGAGCAATGGCTTGCTTGCGGGCAAAGGCCAGCAGCTGCCGGGTGATGCCCGCGGAACGCTGCGCCGCATCGAAGATTGCCTGCAAATAAGCCTGCAGTTGTGAGCCGGGCTCTATGGTTTCCAGGGCTATTTCCGAATAACCGAGGATGACGCTGAGCATGTTGTTGTAATCGTGCGCCACGCCGCCCGCCAGACGGCCGACGGATTCCATCTTCTGGGCCTGGCGGAACTGTTCTTCCAGCCTGCGCTGTTCGGTTATGTCGCGGCAGATCCCGATCATGCTGACGATCCGTCCCTCTTCCTTGACCGGTATGGCCCTCCGTTCCCAAACCTTACCGTCCGGGGCCGTGGTGATTTCGCTGGCCGCCTCGCCGGATTGCAGAGTTTTCATGGCCGGACAGGGGGTACACGGAGCTGTTTTTTGCCAGAGGGTGTAGCAATGGGTTTCGCCGGGTTTGACCTCCTCGGACGGAAATTCGCTGGTCGCGGCCCGATTGGCCCAGATCACCCGCAGGTCGAGATCATAGAGGACAATGCGGTCGGGCAGGGTATCCAAAAGCGCGTTGAACTGGTTGGAGAGGGTATGGAACCTGGCCTCACTCGCACGGATGTCGTGCTCGGCCCGTTTGCGCTCAGCCAGCAGTCGCCACTCCCGGAGCGCCCGCTCCACGGTGCGCGGCATACCGGCAAAGGCTTCGGCCGACTTGACGATGTAATCAATGGCGCCGGATTTAATCGCCTCGACCGCCACCCGTTCGTTGCCGTAGCTGGTCATCAGCAGGATGGGGAAGGCCCCGTTTTCAGGGGGACTGGTCATGACCTCCACGGCACGGCCATCGGGCAGATTGAGGTCCATGATGGCGAGATCGGGAGGACTCTGCGCCACTCTTTCGCGAAACTCCCGCAGGGTGGCGACCCGCACGATGTCGATCTCCGGGTCGGAGACGAAGGCACGACGAATGGCCTCCGCATGCGCGACATCATCCTCCACTACCAGAATAGTCCGATGTCCCGTTTCCATTCCGGCCTCGTTACGCCTCGTTTTTGGGAAACTGGTTCCAGACCAGCCAATAGTAGCCCAGCACCTCCATCAGTTCGACGAATTGTGTGAAATCGACCGGTTTGACCAGATAGCTGTTGGCATGGCAGTCATAGGCCCGGGCAACGTCCGCTTCGGCACTCGAGGTGGTCAGGATCACCACCGGGATCTGGCTCAGGTCGGCATCGGCCTTGATAATTTTGAGCACCTCCAGGCCATCGACCTTGGGAAGTCGCAGATCGAGCAGAATGAGCCCCGGTCGCGGCGTCAGCAAGGGGTCGCTGAAGGTGCCGCGGCAGTAGAGATAATCAAGGGCCGCCTGACCGTCCGACACATGGACCAGCCGGTTGCCGATCCTGGAACTCTCAAGATTCCGGCGCACGATCTCGGCGTGGGCCGGGTCGTCCTCCACCAGCAAAATGGTAATGGGCTCGCCGTGCATGTCGTCTCCCTTTAAATGTTATTTCAGGTTGTTTGGACTGCAGCCTGTGAGGCAAAAAAAAAACGGAATGAAGTGACGTTGTGACGACCTCCATACGTAGGCTGTTGCGATGGAACCGCTCACCGACTCAACGCCTCCAGACCTTGTTCTAAAGAGTTACCCTTTTTTAATGGCCTTGGGCAGGGTAAAGAAAAAGGTGGTCCCCTGCCCTTCCCCGGCCGATTCGATCCGTATCCTGCCCTCATAGAGCTCAACGATCCGTTTGACCAAGGCCAGCCCCAACCCGGTTCCCTCGCCTTTCCCTTCCAGTTTTTCGAACAAACCGAACACTTTGGAGTGGAAGCGCTGCTCGATGCCGATGCCGTTATCCTTGACAAAAAAGACCGTCTCCTGACCGTGATTTTCAACGCCGATCTCGATGCGCGGGTCTTCCTGACTGCCCATGAACTTACAGGCATTTTCCACCAGATTCTGCCAGATCTCAACCAGTCGCGATCGATCGCCGCAGAGGACTACCGGGGCATCATTGATCACCACCGTTACCCGCCGGGCGCTGATCCTGCCCGCATCCAGTTGGACGGCCTCTTCGACCAGTTCCCTGAAGGCAGCCTCCTGGGGCGGATTGTTGAGGCGGCCGACCCGGGATAACTCGAGCAATTCGGCGAGCAGTTGCGACATCTTGTCGGCGGCTGCGTTGATAAATCCCAGATCCTGCTGGACACGGGGATTATCCGGCTGTTTGATATCCTCCGTCAGGTAGCCGAGAAAAGTCTTGATGGTCACCAGCGGACTTTTCAGATCATGGGACACGGTGTAAGTGAACCGTTCCAACTCGCTGTTCTGTTGTTCTATCTCTTTTTCCGCCTCCTTACGCTCGGTGATTTCAGCCAGGAAACCATGGAGCAGCACACTGCCGTCCGGTTTGCGTTCCGGTGTGGCATTTCCCTCCACCCAGATCGTTCCCCGCTCAGGATGAACGACCCGATGTTCGTTGTGCCATACTGTGAGCGTCCGGGCCGACTCCAGGATCGTTTCGGTTACCTGGGTAACGTCATCGGGATGAATTCTGGCGAACAGGGCCGAGGTATCCCGAATGCCTTCCCCGGGCCGAAGTCCGTACAGCGCCTCAAGTCCGTCACTGGCGTAGGGAAAGGAGATGGATCCGTCAGGGTGGAGTTGATACTGAAAAAGAGCGCCGGGAACATTCGCGGCGATCCTGGTCAACCGTTCCTCCAGTTCGTGGCGCTCTCGCTCCGCCTCGTATTTTTCCCGATAAAAGTGACTGCGCTGCCGCCGCCAGACAAAACCGATACCCGTGCCGGCGCTGACCAGCATGGCGCAGACCAGCAGCACCGTTACTCCTTGCCGTTCCCGCAGCGGCGCATAAATTTCTTCGAGATCCATCCGGGTAACCAGATACCAGGGGGTACCGGGGATAGCGCGCAATGCGGCCAGCACCGGATGCCCCCGGTAGTCGATACCCCGCACCGCTCCTTCCCGCCCCGATACTGCCATGACGGCCGGGATCTCGGTTTTTTCCAGGGGAAGACTGAGATTCAAGGGGGCATTATTGCTGAATTTGAGTCTATTAAGAAAGAGTGCTGTGTTCCCCTCCCTCCGCACCAGCAAGGTTTCCGCCGTGGCACTGGTGCCCGGCCAGCGCTCGATGAACGGATAGAGGTATTTCTCGGGATCGATTCGCATCACCAGCACGCCAAGGGGCTCGTCCGCATCAGCGGGATCAAACAGCGGCACCAGGATGCTCAGATATATTTTTCCATTGGACTCGTTGCGATAAAAATCGGCAAAGGTGATCTGCCCTGTCCTTAGCGCTTCAAGCGCCTGCCGGTATACATATGGGGAAAGGGGCTCGTCAATATTCTCGGGAAGCGACCATCTGCTCGCGGCGGACGCGTCCAGAAGAAATATCCTGTTGTAATTGCGATTCAACTGGATTCGGCCAACCCAGGCTTCGATTTCTTGGCGAGCCTCCGCCCTCTCGGGATGATTGAGCATGGTCTTCACCAGGCCGGAGAAGACGAGGTTATGGTGAAAGAGACCTGCATCCGCCAGGCGCTCCTCTCGCCAAAGCAACAGCTCGCCCTTCTTGAGGTCGGCGATGGCGGACAGCTGATGTTCGATCTCGGCCAGATAGTGTTTTTCCTGCTTGCGATGATAGAAATAGCCGGCGGCGATGATTCCGGCCGCCAGCAGGATAAAGACAGTGATCAAAAGATGGAACGAGGCGCGAATCTCCGGGTCGTTCCGCTCCGTTTCCGACCAGGCCAGCGGTCGCGCCAACGCCAGAAGGGCTGTTGCGAGCGCCAAAAAGGCCAGACTGGTGGTCGCCGCCGGCGGAATGAAGGTGCCGCCGTAAAACATCGGGGTGCCGAAGAGATAGGTAAGAATCAACATGACGTAGGCGGCAATCAACAGGATCGCGGTCCACAAGGCTGCTATCGCCCGCCAAGGCCTGACTGGTCGGGCTCCCAAAAGGAGCAGAAATGAAAGGCTGATCAGGAGAAAGGTGCAGGCGGTTACAGGCGACATATACCCGATGGGGGTGCCGTCCATGTCTCCGGGGGCGAGGATGCCGAGGCGTTCAATGGCGAAATAAACCCTCTGGCTGGAGAGAATCAGCAACGCCGTCGAAACGCAGGCACAGACAGCACAGACCGCCAGGCAGAACAGCCTCGACAGGCGGTTATGGGTTGCGCGGTGGACAGATAAAAAAACAAGCCCGTAAACGATGAACAGCACCGCTGTGCTGGGCGCCATCGGTATCAGCCCCTGTCCCAGGCTGGCCAGACGGGGCATGGCCAAAAGCCAGCCCATGAGGGCGAAACCGCCGAGAGCCGCTGCAACCAGACCGCCGATCTTCACCGGGAGCCGCTGCGTTCCGCCTGGCCGGTCGGTATCGAGCCGCGCCCGGTTTGCCTTCGCCTCCTGGTCAGTCAACTCTTTCAATGGTACCCTCCGAATTCTGAGAGGAACGGGAATCCACCTCTAATCCCTGGCCGGATGATACCTCGGCAAGGTGAACCGGAAACAGGAACCACTACCCGGCTGGAAGTGAAGCTCATTGAATGCTTTTCGGGGACAGCGATGCAGCAGGTGTCTTTGCGAGCTGCTTAAACTCATTTAATAACATCCAACTGTATGATAACAAAATGGTTAATGCAAGGATGCTTTTGTTGATCGAGATAAATCCGCCGGCATCGGGGAGGGTTGAAGAAACTCAAGGGAGTGGAACTGCGCAGGGGGTACCCGGGCAGTTTTTTTTTTCGAGTAGCCAATCAATGCCGGGGACACCTTTTTCCGTGCTTTGGACAGTGCAAAATTGTGCGATCTTCAGGTGTTCCCGTAATGGCCTAACCTTGCGGGTTCACCATCAAATCCGGCGAGTTAGCCGTGGGTGAGCGTGATCGAACAGGTATTGTCAAAGTCATCCGCGGGCAATATATTTAAATCAAAGTCCAAGCCACTCTGACCAAGATGCCCGACGAAGCGTTAGGAGGGTGCCGATTCCGTTCGGACCAGCAAAGGGTGCCATCTTTTATGGCAGAGTGGTTGGCCAAAAAGTCGAGTCTCTGGCCACTCAATGGTATTATCCTCCATCAGAGTGGGCGGGCAAAAGCAGCCCGCCATCTGCCTGCAGGCCCGACTTCACAAGTTGAAGTCATTCCGGCCTTGCCGCTGGAGGCTTGATCGTCAAGGCGTGTGCATGGGATTATCCGGCTGCGCCGGGACGATCATTCCAACAAGTCGAGTCTTCCGGCCTCATCACTGATCCTTTCTCCGTCAGGGATGGGGGGAAACGCTGCTCTTTTCCCTGCCGGATTGACCCGACTTTCTCTTTTCCCCCGCCAAAGCGCTTGCCCTGCAAATCATCGGCTGCGCCGGAACCGTTGAAGAGGATAATCGATTCCGGTTTTTTCAATACTGGTTGAAATTGCAGATCTCTTCAGTGCTTTTCCTGATTTTCTTGCGCCGGGGGTCATCGGTCTTGGCATAGCCGAGGGTGATGACCAGGCCGATCCGCTTTTCTTTCGGGATGCGAAGCAGCAGCTTGATCGCGGTTTCATCAAACCAGCCGAGCATGCAGGTGCCTAATCCCAAGTCCGCGGCCTGCAGACAGAAATGTTCCGCGGCAATGCCGATATCGATCAAAGAAAATTCGCGGTCTTTGAGCATGCCGCCTATCTGGGTGATCATCTTCGGCTTTTCAATGACCAATACTGCCAAGACCGGCGCTTGAGTGGAAAATTTATTAAACGAAACCAAAGTGCTGAATGTTGCTTGCGCCACCTTGTTTTTAAGATCGCGATCATTGACGATAATCAGCTTCCAGGGTTGCGAGTTGCTCGCCGATGGGGCGAGGCGTACCGCTTCAATCAATTGCGCTAGCTTTTCTTCCTCAACCGGTTTGTCCTCGTAACGCCTGACGCTTTGCCTGATGGCGATCAAATCTGCGAAATCCATAACTGATCCTTTTTCGAGTCGGTGCGCATCATGGTGAAGGGGATTAAAGCGCATGTTCGAGCTTTCATGCGCGCGATCCGGGACAGTGTTGGGAGCGATAAGGTCAACGGATGACCAGTTCGGCCTTTGCCGTCATCCCCGGCAAAGCCGGAACCTGACCGAAATGAGCTACGGGAATAATTGCTGTTTCAGGTTTCGAAAAATGCGGCGCATGGAATAGGAATGTATGCTCTTCAGATTGATCATCACCCCGACAAGGGTAACCAGCAGGTCATTCACTTCCGCATCCATATCATAAATGACCCTTGTCCCCTGGCCGACGGGTTCGAGCCGCCACTCTGCAATCCCGGTCATATAATTACCCTCGTATTGCAGGCCAATGCGCACGGGTTCCTCAACGAGGCGCACCCGACAGCGAAACGATCTCCAACCATAGGGCCGTATTGAAAATTCCGTCCCCACCAGCCCCGAATTTGCGTGCAGCAGACGAACAAACAAAAATCGCGGCCACCATTTCGGATATCCGGCAATATCGATCAGCACCGGCCAAACTTCGGCGGGTGAGCGGGGAATAAGGATTTCATCAGTCATCCGGATCGATGTCGTTGTCTTGTTCCCCATGAAACCGTCTACCCTATATCGAAAAAGATTTTGAGTGCAACCCTGTCAGCTGTCAGATAAACGTAGAAACATTTCCATGTAAAACAAGATTTTTCGAGCATTTCCTTCCTAATAACTCGCTATCTCTGGCAGACTTTACCCGCTCCCATTTTAATGGTGGTCAGGGGACAACGCCGCAGGCAACAAAAACCGTGGTCATGGCAAAGGTTGTCGGCGTGGAAATGATATCCTCCAGCGCATGGAAGAGCGCGGTCGCTTGGGCATCGCATTCACCAGCCCGTTCCAGCACTTGGCGTTTGAAACTATAGACAATCGAAAAAAATGTTTCCCGTCCAAGAACTGAAGCCGTTATTGGGACATGTTTCACGCTGACTTCCCGCAGACCGATCTCATGCATGTATCCATAAAGTTTCCGGCCGACATGGCGATCGCCACCGGCAGCTGCCTGGGCAGCGGCAATACGCTTTTCAAGATCCTCCAGTCCTGCCGGCGCGGGATAAACGATATTTGTTCGATCATCGACATCTAACACCACCACAAGCCCTCCTTTACGGGTTACCCGTCGCATCTCCCCCAGGACTTCAAGAGGATTGGGCAGATGCTGAAAGAGAAGCCGGGCGTAGCTGAAGTCCACCACGCCGCTATCCAGGGGAATCCGGTCGCCCGTTCCTTTGAGGAAACGGCAGCGTTCCGCAAACCCCTGATTGGCAACGAGCGTTTCGGCTTTGACTCGTAACTGATCTTCCGGTTCCACACCAATGACCACGGCCGACGGCAGACGTTTAGCCAAAAGCAAAGAAGTCATGCCCGGTCCCGAACCGAGATCAAGCACCGTTGTTGCGTCATGGAGTCCGATGCCGTCAAGGACTGAAAATTCGATCTCTTCGCCAATCGTTGCCTGCTTTATCAAACGTTTGAATTCACCCTCCCTGTCACCGAGGCTGTCAAACCGGTAAGATTCCATTCGGCTATTAATCGTCGTTGCAGCTGGAGCCTGAAACAGGATAGGCCGGTCGATTCGCACTGGATCAACCTCAATGTCAGGAGTGCAAGCAACTGTTTCTGCAAAATGTACGAAACGAGTAGCAAGTATTTTCAACATTTTTTTAGCAAGCGTAAGGCCAAGGGCGGTATCGACGCGTCCGACACGTTCAAGCACGTCGAAGGGAAAAAGAAAGGCCGCTGATCTTTCAAGTGCAACAAGGTTAACTGCCCGCCGTCCTCCCCCCAGGCTGCTTATTTCCCCAAACAATTCCCCCGCCTGAATAACGTTAATGATTCGGGGAACCCCGCCGGCAGAGACCTCAACTCCGAGACTTCCCGAAATCAGCACTCCTATCCACTTTTCGGTCTCACCGCGACGGTAGACTTGTTCGCCTTGGGAAAAAGTGATTTCCGATAGACGTTGCCCCACTATCCGCTGTTCTTCCACCGAAAAACCGTCAAAAAAACTTTTGCTTTCCGCTGGAGTTTCGTTGGGCATCATGTGGGCAAAACGGGCCCAGAGGTGGTGCGTTTTTTTTCGGCCAAAAGCTGGCTTTTTGAAAGCAGGGAACCGATTGGTCAGCATCCGGGCGGCTGCGCCTCTGTCGTCAATCGTTTTGGGACATAATCGTATCAGCGGACTATTAATCTCCTCGAGATAGGTCCGATCTCGGGCGCAATGAACAATGGGGACGCGTATCCCGGCATCGATTCTGAAATTTTCCGTGTACGGCCGGTAGCCCAACTGATAGTAAAAAGAAATGAAAGGGAGGGAGCAATAGGAAATACCGACCAAGGCCCCTTGGTCGAGACAGAGACTATAGAGCGCCCCAAGGAGCAGCGAAGCCACTGTCTTTCCTCTGGCTTCAGGCGCAACGGCAAAATGAGAAAGGTAATAGACTTTCTCTCCGCCGAACAGCTTGATCAACTCTGCTGTCCGGAGCTGTTTATGGAGCTGCTCGGAAAGAGTTGTAT
>Ga0074197_1001156_pt1 | contig 24268 bp, 21 predicted proteins | sample EPASupsiteSAE305_FD_64526 | JGI IMG/M metagenome (GOLD analysis project Ga0074197, IMG submission 64526) | Bioremediated contaminated groundwater microbial communities from EPA Superfund site, New Mexico - SAE3-05 reassembly with SPADES | ecosystem: Environmental > Aquatic > Deep subsurface >...
GACTCCGGAAAAAACTCAAATTCGTTACGGTTGTTTCGGTTCTTCGAAGTCTCATGTGACAGGGAGTTGGGAACGTTGTGGACTATCCAAAATGCATGGAGGAAAATTTAGAGAAGTACTGTTCCCGCACTTTTTGCATAGCCCGGAATAATAATTGCGACTTCAGAAAACCGACTTCGTATATGATGAACAAGGTCTTCGACAATTTCTGCGGATCCACCAGGTGTTTCTAATATGATGTCGATTTTATCCCCACTCAAGTTACTTACCTGGTCGAAAAAATGTACCCTATCATCATAGTTTATTGACGTAGGTGCCTGTTTTGAAAGAGCAGCTGCAAACGTAAGAACTGCCCTGCCTCCTCGCAATCTTGAAATTTCTGCAAGTTGCTCTTTTCTTTTGTTAACAATAGTTGGATAATCGAGTTTTTGATCAATGTATTCAGTAAATATCCCCATCTAAATCCCCGTTGATTATTGAGAGATTAGAGTAATCAGCAAAATATATTTCGATATGATTATTTCTTTTTCGGAAATGGTACATGGGAGTTTTTATCCATTAGTTACAGAATGGCACACAATCAGACAACAAATGTAAAGGATATACCCTCTCGAAACACAACAAAAGCGCGCGGTTAAAACTTTTCTGTAATATTTGCAGGTAAGGGACATTTAATATATTTGCCATTTTAGGAGTTTATAAACACCTCCATTGTGACCGTTTTCGCAAAATACTGTTAAATCGCTTAGATTTGTTTGAATTTGTCTATAGAACACGCAGCGGTCTTGTTTTGTTGAGCATTTCATGTACAAACCCACATGCTTTTAAACTCGGATGTAGACCACTACTTAGTCAGTATGCTGAAAAAGAAAGGCGCAGCCTCTTGGAAAGGCGACGGAACTAGTAAGCTGGAAACTTACACAACTATGTTCCCATTAAGTTTAGATAAACATTGCGCTTTTCTCCAACATATTGGCAAGGAAATGTCCCCATAGACTGGAAACTTTGGGCATTGGCCCTTATTGGAACTACCTTGGTGGTAATGTTTGTTGTTGGAGCAATTAGCTCGACAACAGGGCATGTCATCAAGGATGTAACGAACGGTACATTCATTGAACACTCCGGATCCGCTCTGGAGTCATGGGGTAACGATCTCGTACACACCGTAAAAACTACTCTCGCCGCGATTTGCTTTGTGGGGCTGGTTGGTGCGGTTCTGTATCTGAAATCGAAATAATCCCCTTTTTAGAGTGTAAACATATGGCAAGAAGAAGTGCAATGGGATCCTTCAAAGCAGGGTGGAATGCCGGTCTTGATCTATTTTGGGTCGGGTTTGTTGCTTTCATCGTGTTAGTCATAATTGGAATCATAGTATCCCATTAATTCTGAAAGTCACCGGGTTTGAGAACCCGGTGTAACTCCTTTTGCAGCACATGATTCAGGGTTCTTTCAATATACCCTGTACCGCATACTCCGCCCGCTTTTTCCTGACATAATCTCTTATAAAATTGTCCAGTTCGGTTTCCGAGAGTGTTATACCAGATATTTTGCAGGCAATCGGGAAGTAAAACTTCATCTCCTCAATCTGCTCGCTTTCTGGGGCAGTCATCCGGTTATAGGCCCAGTGCAACCAGTCATTGTTACCAGGAGGAGCCAGTTTGTCCACCCGGGTGAGTTCAGAGAACATACCCGATTGGACAGGGTTGTGCAGGTACATAAGTCTTACTCCACAACCATGTATGTGACTCAAGATCTATTCTCGAAGGAGTTCGTCGGTTCGAATCCGGCTCCCCGCATTTTCCTGGAACATTTTAAAAAATAAGTCTCTCCGGATCCCATATTGCATTCGGATCAGTTTTTTACAACGTTGTTTTTGCTCTCCGATTTTTCTGGCAAAGACCCTGAGTAGCTATATTGGAACAGGAACTCTCTCTTTTCCCCGGTTGCGTATCCGCCACTTGTAGAGCTCATGCAGTACAAAGAGCAGGATGGGGAAGGGGATGAGGAGCAGGAGATAGTGGGGAGGAACATACGCAGTGTTGAAGATAAACTGGATAGCCGGGACATTCAGGATCATGTAGATCCAGATCAACTCCACGACAATTGCAATGATGAGGAGCTTGTTGGTGAATAACCCCCTGCCAAGCGATGAATGCTCCCAGGATCTCAGCGTCCACACGTTCACGAGCTGGCAGGTGATGGCCCCGAGCAGGGTCATGGTCATTGCCTGGTAATGGAGCGGAGTGTTCGTGATCGAAAGATCCCCGTATTGCCACCCGGAGAGGAAGAGAAACCCGAGAAATGCAGCCATTGCAGCGATCCCCTCTATTGCACCGAGAAAGAAATACCCCCGTTTGAATACTTCGGCGTCAAGAATCCGCTCGTTTTTCCCGACCGGCGGCCGGTCCATGATATCCTCTTCCGGCTTTTCGCTTCCGAGAGCAAGACCCGGGAGCATATCCGATCCCAGATCAATGGACAATATCTGGATGACCGAAAGGGGAAGCGGGATTCTTAAGAAAAACTGGAGGATATACGGAACGATCTCCGGGATGTTTGACGAGAGAATGTAGGTGACGAACTTTTTGATATTGAAGTAAACCGTCCTTCCTTCCTCGATTGCAGCAACAATGGAGGCAAAGTTGTCATCCAGCAGGATCATGTCGGATGCCTCCCGTGCGACCTCGGTTCCCTTGATCCCCATGGATATCCCGATATCCGCCTTCCGGAGAGCAGGGGCGTCATTTACCCCGTCACCGGTCATTGCGACCACCTCGCCGTTTGTCTGGAGCAGGGTTGCGATCCTGAGTTTCTGTTCGGAATGCATCCGGGCAAAGAGAACGCAATGGGATGCCAGTGTTTTCTGGAGATCCACATCCTGCATCCGTTTGAGTTCATCGCCGGTGATTGTGACATCCACCTGCATACCGATCTTCTCTGCGATGGCCCGTGCGGTGTTCGGGTTGTCCCCGGTGAGCATCATTACCCGGATTTCCGCTTTCCTGCACGTCCTGATGGCCTCATACACTTCCTCCCGGGGAAGATCCATGATGGCGACAAGCCCGAGCATGACCAGATCTTCTTCGGTTTCTCCTTCCCGGAATGTCACTGCGAGAACCCGGTACGCTCTCTTTTCAAACATCGCAGCCTTGTCCAGAAAATTCCGTCTTGAACCCTCATCAAAAGGAACCGGCCTGCCGTCGCTGTTCATATACCGGGAAGAAAGGGGCAGCAGGGTTTCGACAGCGCCTTTTGAAAAGAGGTATGTTTTTCCCGCGTGCCTCCAGACCGATGACATCATCTTGCGCTCGCTGGTGAAGGGAAATTCGGAGATCTTTTCATACCCGCTGATCTCCGTCTTTTTCTTGTCCGCTGCGGCAACGATAGCAAGTTCGGTCGGATCCCCGAATATGTCCCCGCCCGTGAAATGAGCCCGGCAGTTGAGCCGGCCGGCAATGAGGAACCGGTCCAGCCGTTCCGATGATGTCCCGTTCCTGCTGAGAAATTCAAAGGTTCCTTCCCGGGAATATCCTTCCCCGGAAACCGTGATCTCTTCTCCCCCGGTAAGATAGATCTCCTTAACCGTCATCTCATTGCGGGTCAGGGTGCCGGTCTTATCGGTGCAGATGACCGTTGCGCTTCCCAGTGTCTGGGCAGAATCAAGGTTTTTTATCAGGGCATTCCTTTTTGCCATGTTCTGGCTTGCCAGCGACAGGGAGAGCGTGATGGTCGGAAGCATACCTTCCGGAACATTTGCCACGATCAGGGAAAGGGAAAAGATTGCAGCGATGAGCAGGCCTTTTCCCGAGAGATAACCGAGGACGAGGAAGACTGCTCCCATCAGAAGGGCTGCAAGCGTGAGGATTCTTGTAATCCGTATGATCTCTTTCTGCATCGGCGTTGCCCTTTTTTTAACCGATCGCGTGAGGATTGCAATCTTTCCAAACTCGGTATTTTTTCCGGTCGTGGTGACAAGGGCAACGGCATTTCCCCCGGTCACGGTGGTTCCGGCAAAAACAGCGTTTCCCGCGTTCAGGGCAGATTCTGATGCAGAAGGCGCTGCCGTTCGCCGGGACGGGCGGGATTCCCCTGTGAGGGTAGCATTATTGACATAGAGGGAATTTTCACTGATGATGACGGCATCGGCGCCAATTCGATCCCCTTCTTCGAGAATGAGAATATCTCCCGGGACCAGCGATACGGCCTTTGCTTTCTGGTTTTTTCCGTTTCGCCTGACCGTGATCGAGGCGGGAATGAGTTTTTTTAGGGCTTCGGCTGTTTTATCGGCCTTGTACTCCTGCCAGAAGGCAAACGTTGCATTGACGACGACTGCCCCGATGATGGCAAACCCCAGGATCTCGTATCCTTCCCCGGGAGTGTACTGGCTGGCAACAAGGGAGAGGACTGCTGCGATTTCAAGAAGGATGGCAAAAAACTGGACGTACTGGAGCAGGTACTCTTTGACGTAATTCTTGCCCTCCCGTTTTCCTATCTCGTTTGGCCCGTATTTTTTCTGGCGGACCGTAACCTCGGCATCGTTCAACCCGTCGATGGAAGAGTCCATTGCCGCGAGTTGTGCCTCAGGGAACAGGGAATATATATGCATACGCAGGGTATTACAGAATTATACTGCCTGCATTAAAACCTGACTACGAAAATTCATGGTTACAACCCTTATGGAACCCGTTTTGCAACCCGGCCCTCCTGATGCTGCCCCGAATCCGGAACCTGTCCGGTTCGGTATGGTGACCGGTGTCTATATCCCGACGCTCCTGACCATCCTTGGCGTCATCATGTACCTCCGGCTCGGCTGGACCTGGTTCTCACGTATCAAGAAAAACCGTATGGTGAACCCGGACCATACGGACAATCGCCCGGTTTCTTCTCTCACTATCCCTGATGATGGATTGAATGTCCATATGAAAAAGTTCGGGTTCGTTCGGGTTTTTCATACGGTTAACACGGATGGGAAAGAACGATACTGGGCGACGAATTTCCTCACTATGGATCACCTGGACAGAAGGAATCTCCAGGCTATCTGCCGGTCGATTGAAAACTATCACCGCGCTCTCAAAGAACTATGTTGCGTCGAAGATTGTAAGATCAGAAAAGAGGCCGGCCAACGGAATCACATCAACTGCTCGATCAGGGCTTTCATCCGGCTTGAGGTCGTTAATCGCATCAAAAACATCCCCATTTACAATGCTAAATGGGAGATTGTTAAATCTGCAATCGTGGACTGCCTGGTTCATCCAAAATACGCGCTCTGATTTTTTTTCAAGGGGTTTTGCATAAGTCCTAGTAAAGATAAAAAACTGTATAATCCGGTTCGTACCGAAGAGATCACAACTATGCTCCCCACACAACATGGCATTTCCAGCCCGGAACAGAAGACCTCATGGCGATGTGCTGTCTGTGGTTTTATCTTTGACGGCGAAAAACCACCCAAAGGCTGCCCGGTCTGCCACAGCCCGTCCCTGGAATTTATCCCATACAGGGCAAGGGAACGCCTCAGCTATGATGGGGGAAAATTCGATGTCCTCATAATAAACGGTAGTACCCACCGGGCCGGCAACACCGGCTACATGGCCGATATTGCCGAAGCGACTCTCTGTGAACGGGGTATCAGCTGCCGCAGGTTCAACTTAAGCGAGCATGCCATTGATTATTGCTGGTGCTGCTACTCGGTGCGGGCAGAGTCCTGCACGTACCCGTGCCGGAACAAGAATGATGATATGCCGGCATTCCACCAGATGCTTGCACAAGCAAAAGCAGTGATCATCGCCTCCCCGATCAACTGGAACGGTATGTCAGGAAGACTGAAGGTTTTTCTTGACAGGACAACCTGCATGGAGAACCTCTACCACCTGGGCAAACCAGGGTTTACCGCAGGGAAAGTGGCAGGCATCCTTGTCTGCGGCCATGAGGATGGCGCAATCAAGACCGCGATGGATATCTGGCTGAACCTCCAGCAGCTGGGATTTATCCTCGCGCCGTTCGGCATCGCATTTCGTACGCATGGTTCACAGTTTAACAGCAGCACGGACCGGGAGTTCTTCCGGAGCGATGAGTTGATTGTCCGTCATACCAGGGGCATTGTCAACAACGTTATCGGGATTATGCAGCTCGATGCTGAAACCAAACTCAAAGGGAAGCTGGTACCGGTTACAGAGTGAGCCCATACCCTCGTCTCCGATCACGCAGGTATATCTGGGAGGTGTTCCCAGATTCAATACTAATCAGGGGAGCGTAGTGCATCCATGGTCTCGTGGGAACTGTTCTTTGCAATAATACCGGGTATCATCCTCTTCCTGTACGGGATCGAGCAGTTCTCACATGAGGTGCAGGTTGCAGCCGGCGAGTATTTCCGGAACCTGATCCAGCGGCTCACAAAAACACCCTTGAGAGGGACAGCTGTCGGGGCATTGGTAACGGCACTTGTCCAGTCCAGTACAGCGACAACCGTCATCATGGTTGGTCTCGTGAACGCCGGCATCATATCCTTTACAGCATCACTGGGGATCATCTTTGGTGCAAACCTCGGTACCACGCTCACCTCCCAGCTCGTTGCCCTGAACCTGACCGCCTTTGCCCCGATCTTCATTCTTATCGGGTTCATCATAGGGATCATCCCGGGCAGGTACCGGATCTTCGGCCGGCCGATATTCTACTTCGGCCTTGTCTTCTTCTCCCTCTCGCTCATCTCTAATGTGATGGCGCCTTACCGCACCGATCCACAGCTGATCGCGCTCGTTGCCCTGATGGATACGGTCATTTTACAGATCGCGTTCGGGTTCATCATCACCAATATCTTCCAGTCCAGCTCGGTGACAACCGGACTTGTGGTCGTGATGTCCCAGAACGGGCTCATCACACCGGAAGTGGCGATTCCTATTCTTCTCGGTTCAAATCTCGGTACGCCGACAACAGCCCTCCTGGTCGCCACACGGATGAACACTTCGGCAAAGCGGGCAGCTGTTGCGCACTTCCTCTTTAACTTCCTCGGGGTTCTTATGTTCCTGCCGATACTCGGGATGTTTACAACCTTCATCATATCGCTCGGAGGGGATGCCGGCCAGCAGGTTGCAAACGCCCACCTGATCTTCAACCTGACCTGCTGCATTGTCTTCCTCATCATTATCGGCCCGTTCTCACGGCTCGTAATGCGGATCGTCTCGGGCAGGGAGGATAATGTGGTCTTTATGCCAGAACACCTCCGGCACCCCCTGCCTGCATCCACACAAGAGTCCATTGGCCTGATCGAGAAGGAGATCCAGAACCTTCTGACCATCCCGGGCCGGTTGCTTGAGGAACTGGAGGGGATGACTGCCAACCCGAAAAAGTACTCCCCACAGATCAGACAGCTCCGTGATTATGCGAAATACCTTGACACCCAGATCAACGAGGCCGGATTCGCGCTCTCGGGCCGGAACCTCGTTCCGGATGAAACTACACATATCGCAAGCCTTGTCCGCATCTCCAAGCTCGGGCAGGTGCTTGCCGACCAGACAGGAGAACTTGTTGAGATCGTCCATGTCGTCCAGGAAAAAGGCATAGTTCTCTCGGAGGAATCCAGAGCCGCCATGCAGTTCACCCTCATTCCCTGCACAATGAATTTAAAGACCCTTGCAGACAACTTCCCCAAAATCAGCGATCCGATCAATAAGGCAATGCGTGAGCAGGATGACCTGTTGCGGGATACTGTGACTGCCCGGTACCGCGATTACCTGGACCGTTTCGCGTCCCACCAGACACCCTCCGGGACCGAGTTTTCCCGGATCCTCTTCCAGATCGAAGGGATGGCATCGACGATCCGGGAGATCCGCAAATCCACCCGGCTCTTGTAACGGGTACCGGTAAATACTTTATATACTCTGCAATACAGGTTACATTGATACCCTATGGATATGCCTGTCCCTCCCCATGCACTTCCAATAGAGCACGTGAAAGAAGCACTCGGCACATCTCCTGCAGGCTTGTCCGGGCCTGAGGCTGAGATTCGTCTTGGACTGTTTGGGAAAAATACGCTGACAGAAGAAAAAACCAGCCGGCTGGTCATCTTCCTGCGCCAGTTCAACAGCATCCTTGTCTACATCCTCGTCATTGCAGCGGTGATCTCTCTCATGGTCTCCGATGCCAAGGACTTCATGATCATCATAATCATCATTGCAGTCAACAGCATCATCGGTTTCTGGCAGGAAGTGAAGGCTGAGGCGTCGCTGGATGCTTTAAAAAAACTCACTGAAAGTAAAGTCACGGTCATCCGTGACGGGATCGAAGGCATCATCCCGTCAGGGGATCTGGTACCAGGGGACTACGTTATCCTTGCGGAAGGGGATCTCGTCACTGCCGATATCCGCCTCTCAGAAACATCAGCCCTGACCGTGGATGAATCATCACTTACCGGGGAATCGCTGCCGGTCATGAAGGATCATGCAGCGCATGTCCCGGAAGACACGCCGCCGTATGACATTATAAACAGCCTGCTCTCGGGAACTTCTATTGTCCGGGGGTCCGGCCGGGGCTATGTTGTAGCAACCGGGAAGAAGACCTATTTTGCCAGCATTGCTGCGCTTGCGCAGGAGAGGTCTCCAGACAGTCCGTTCACCAAGGCAATAGCGTATTTTTCAAAACGCTATATCATCCTCCTGGTTGGAATCTTCACCGTTGTGGGAATCATCGCGTTCATGCAGGGCCGGCCGCTTCCTGAGATTGCCTATCTTCTCGTAGCCCAGATGGTCTCTGCGGTGCCAGAGGGTTTGCCCATCGTGGTGACGATCATCATGGTTGTCGGGGCCATGGTGCTTTCGAAGAGAAAAACGCTCGTGCGGTACCTTCCGGCAGTTGAGACCCTGGGCAGTGCCACGGTTATTGCTTCTGACAAGACCGGTACCATTACCGAGGGGAGGCTTTCCGTTCACGATGTTTTTGCGCTCGACCGGGAAGAACTCGAAATGACCGCTGCCCTGTGTAACGAGGCCCGGGGGAATGCCGGGGATCCCATCGATGTTGCGCTTTCGCAGTGGGTAGCCGGCTATGAAGATACCCGGAAGCACAATCCCCGTCGCTGGGTATACCCGTTCGATACCGCAAGACGGCTCATGGCTACGGCAAATGTCGTGGAAGGTGAGGAGCGGTTCTATGTCAAGGGTGCATATGAGGAACTCAAAAAACACGCCGACAATACTGATGCACTCGGGAACATTGAGATCCAGATCGAGGCAATGGCCGGAAGAGGGCTCCGGGTTCTTGCGTTTGGTGCCGGAAAATGGCTTTCCGAGGATCCTGCAGTATGGAAGTTCTCCATTGTCGGGATTGTCGGGTTCATTGATCCACCTAAGGAGAGTGCTGCCGAAGCAGTGCGGATTGCCCGGATGGCCGGGATCCGCGTCCTGATGATCACTGGTGATCATCCGCTTACTGCACGGGAAGTTGCCCGGTCCGTCCATATCTGGAAAGATGGTGACGGGCTCCTCACCGGCCCGGAGATCGAACCCATGAGCGACCACGAGCTTGTTGCGGCGCTGAAACATACGACTGTCCTTGCCCGCATCCTGCCCGAGCATAAGTACCGGATTGTAAAGGTACTGCAGGAGCACGGGGATATTGTTACCGTGACCGGTGATGGCGTGAACGATGTGCCAGCACTCAGGGCTGCGGATCTCGGGATTGCCATGGGTTCCGGTTCAGAAGCGGCGAAAAGTGCGGCAAAGATGGTCATTGTGGACAACAACCTCTCGATTATCGTTGACGCAATCCGGAATGCCCGGGTGATTGTCGACAATATCCGTAAGGTCATCTATTATCTGGTATCTACATCGATTTCTGAAATTGTGCTCATCAGTTCGACAGTCTTTGTCGGTCTTCCCCTGCCGCTCCTTCCCATCCAGATCCTCTGGATCAACCTTGTCACGGATGGGGTGCAGGACAAGACGTTCCCCTTCATCAAAGAGGAAGGCAACGTGATGACCCGTCCTCCAAAAGATCCCGCAAAGCAGTTCTTCGATGGCAGGCAGATGCGCCGGATCATGACGTTCGGTCTTGTTATGGGAGGGCTTGCAGCAATCATGTTCTGGCATCTTCTCGAGAGATATCCCTACGAGCTTGCGATCTCGATTATGTTTACGTCCTTTGTTTGTTTCCAGTGGTGCAACGGCCTCCAGGCGCAGCAGGAGCATGAACCATTCCTGATGGACATAAAAAAGAGCCTGACGATCAACCCTTACATCGTCTATGGCATCAGTGTGGGCATCGTGCTCCAGTTCATGGCAATCTATGCCATACCAGGTGTTCTCGGGGTTGTTCCTCTCGGCCTGGAGCATTGGGGGTATGTCGCCCTCCTCTCGCTTGTTGCGTTTGTGATTGTTGAAGCAATCAAGTGGATCGAGTATAAGGAAAGTCACCTTGCAGCGTGAAACGAAGTACGTGAACCCGTGTCGTTCCCTGGTTGAAACGAAGGCAGCATGAGCCCGGGGAATTCAATCGCTCTCATGGCCCGGCCTCTACGGTCCTCCTGCTCAAACCTCCGGCCGGAGGGACGAATGATGGCGGTACCCCCTTAGCCACCGGGTGGGGGGGTCCCCCCCCACCCCTCCCCCTGGTTTTCCCGCCCGGTACCAGACCCTTCACGTCTGACACCCGCTCCCGGCCAAAGGTCCGGGCGGTTGTCTGACAGGGGGGTACCCCACCCCTCCTGCTCAGGGACCCACCCCCCTCCCCCCCCTGCCCAAAAAAAAGAGGAGGGGGGAGGGGGGGGTACCCTCCCCCACCTCAAAATTGAGTAACGTTCATTTTTTCGCAGCCGGTATTGCATTGCTTCGCATGGAAGTATCACCGGAACACTCTGATGACACTCGTTCTCATAAATGAGTCGGGGGGGGGATACCCACCCCTCGTACTGAGGGAGGGGTAGCTACCCTCCCCCCCACCCATGGGACCCCCCCCACCCCCCTGCTTAAAAAAAGTTGGAGGGGGGTACCCCCCCTTGTGTGGGAGCTGAAGAAAATGAAAATTTTCCGGCTCTGTTTACTGCTAATTCCTGGTGACCGAACAAATAAATATGAATAAGCGTACAAATATGAAAAGTGTGAAAAATATGAATGGTGAGGAGAAAGAAAAAATGGTTGATGATCTGGTAGCCCCACGGTGTGAGAAAGCAAAACACATCTTCGGCAGCGTAAAAGTCGGGGAACGGGGACAGGTCGTGATTCCAAAGGAAGCACGTGAGATTTTTGATATCAAGCCGGGGGATATCCTGCTCGTGCTGGGGGATATCGAGCGGGGTATTGCGCTGGTGAAAGCCGATGCCCTGCAGGAATTTGCAAGAAAGATCCTGGATTCTTCACTCAATCCAAAGGATGACTGAGGCGGGTTATGAAAATTGTCGTTCTGAATGGCAGCCCGAAAGGCGATACCAGTGTCACGATGCAGTACGTGGCATATATGCAGAAAAAATTCCCGGCGCATGATTACCGGATATTCAACGTGGCGCACGATATCCGGAAGATCGAAAAGGATGATGCAGTGTTTGGCGGGATCCTGGATGCAGTCCGATCCGCGGATCTCGTGCTCTGGGCATTTCCCCTCTATTTCCTGCTCGTGCCCTCGCAATACAAGCGGTTCATCGAACTCATCTTCGAGCGGAATGTACAGGATGCATTTGCCGGGAAATACGCAGCATCGCTCTCCACCTCCATCCACTTCTTCGACCAGACTGCAAACAACTACCTGCATGCAGTCTCCGATGATCTCGGCATGCATTCCTGCGGGTTTTACTCTGCCGAGATGATGGACCTTCTCAAGGAAGAAGAACGCAGCAGGTTTGAGCATTTTTCGCAGCTGCTCTTTGCAACGGTAACGGACAAGATCCAGATCCCGCGGGAGCATGATCCCCTTGTATGGCCATCATGGACGTATGCACCCGGCCCGGTACCGGGACCGGCTATGGCTGCCGGGAAAAAAGTGATCATACTGACAGATTCTGATGACGGGTCCTCCAATTGTACAAAGATGGCCGACCGGCTCCGGCAGGTTTTTGGAGGTACGGTTCAACTGGTTCACCTGCATGATGTGGATATCCGGGGAGGATGCCTCGGGTGCTGCCAGTGCGCTTTTGATAACGTGTGCATATATACCGACGGGTATCAGGACTTTTATACAAACACGCTTCAGGCAGCCGACATCATCATCATGGCCGGAACCGTGCATGACCGGTACCTGTCCTCTGCGTGGAAGCAGTTCTTCGACCGGAGTTTCTTCAAAGGCCATACACCGGGCCTCAAGGGTAAGCAGATCGGTTTTGTCATCGAAGGACCGCTCCGGCAGTTGCCGTACCTCCGGGAGGCGCTGTCAGCATGGGCTGACAACGGGAAGTGTCATGCCCTGTTCGTTACGGACGAGTGCGGGGATTCAGGGCACCTTGATGCCCTGCTGTACGGGACTGCCACCCGGCTCGTGCAGGCTGCTGAAGCAGGATATATCCCGCCGAATACGTTCTATGCAGTCGGGGGCCACAAGATATTCCGTGACTCCGTCTACGGGCATATGCGTTTCCCGTTCCAGGCCGATTACCGGTATTATGTGGAAAACGGGCTGTTTGATTTCCCGAACGTGGGCCTCAGGACCTGGTTGTCCGGCGGGGTCATGAACCTGCTTATGAAAATCCCCGGTTTCCGGAAAAAATTCCTGTCCGACTTAAAACCCCACATGATCGAGCCGTTCGAAAGCGTGTTCAGGAATATGTAATTTTTTGCCCCCTCATTACCCCATCCCTATTCCTTATGCCTTAAGACTCCGATCCTTGTACAGCACATGATCGATCTCGCGACCCTTCCCCACAACCCCGGCTGCTACCTTTTCTCGGATGCTACCGGGACGATCCTCTATGTGGGGAAGGCAAAGGATCTCAAAAAACGGGTGACGAGTTACTTCCAGAAAAAGGATCACGACAAAAAGACGGAAAACCTTGTCGCGAACATCGTTTCAGTCGACGTGATGCTGACCAACACCGAGACCGAAGCGCTGCTGCTGGAAAACAACCTCATCAAAAAACACCAGCCGAAATACAATATCGACCTAAAGGATGCAAAGCGGTATGCCTATATCGAACTGACCCACGAACCGTTTCCCCGGATCGGGATCGCCCGCAGGATGGCAAAGGGAGAGGCAGGTTATTTCGGGCCGTTTGTTTCGGCAGCAGAACGCGACCAGCTGCTCCGGGTGGTCAAGCGGGTCTTTGCCTTACGCTCCTGCCGGAAACTCCCGAAACGGGCATGCCTGCGGTACCACATGGGCTCCTGCAGCGCTCCCTGCATCGGGGCGATCAGCGAGGACGAGTACCGGGCCCGGATCGAGCGGACCACCTCGCTTCTCAAGGGAAAGAGTGCGGAACTTCTCATGTCGCTCCGGACTGAGATGGCGGAATGCTCGGAGCAGATGGAATACGAAAAAGCGCTGGTCCTCCGCAACCAGATCCAGGCAATCGAACATCTTGCCGAGCGGCAGCATGTCGAGAGGCCCAAATCCACGGACCAGGACGTGATCGGCTACACGGTGGCTGACGATACCGTGTACCTGATGGTCTTCTCGGTCGAGAAAGGCCTGCTCTCCAACAAGCAGGAGTATTCCTTTGAAAACCGCGACGGGTTCCTTGATGAGTTCCTCGTGCAGTATTATGCTGACCGGGTTCCCCCGCAGGAACTTATCGTCCCGTCTGACGTGGACGAGGCGCTTGCAGGGTACCTGTCTGAGAAGAAAGGCCGGGTCGTGCAGATCACGGTTCCAAAAGCCGGCGACAAGAAAAAACTGCTCGAACTCGTCGATAAGAACATCGAGCATGCATTCCTGAAAAACGACCGGAAGGTAAAAGACCTCCAGTCAAGCCTCGATCTCCCCGATCCGCCTCTCGTTATCGAATGCTTTGATATCTCCCATCTTTCGGGTACTTCGATGGTCGGATCGATGGTCCAGTTCCGGGGCGGTGTTGCAGACAAGAAAAATTACCGCAGGTTTAAGATCAAATCCGTCGAAGGGGTGGATGATTTTGCCTCCATCACCGAGGTCGTGGGGCGGCGGTACCGGCGTCTTATTGAAGAAGAAGGCGAGATGCCGGACCTCATTATTGTCGATGGCGGCAAGGGACAGCTCTCCTCGGCGCTCGAAGTGCTCAGCGGTCTTGACCTTGCGATCCCGGTCATCGGGATTGCCAAGCGCGAGGAAGAGGTCTACCTGCCGGGCGAAGTCCTGCCCCGCCGACTCGACCGCAAGGGCATGGCACTTCACTACATCCAGGAGATACGCGACGAGGCACACCGGTTTGCTATCGCTTACAACCGCCTGCTCCGGAAAAAGAAACTGGTGGGGGACGGGACAAAATCCCGGTCCTGATCCTGCAGGAATCATGAGGGCGCAGTTGTGGCACGATCTTGAATCTATATATGCAGGCAGGTACACTATTGACTAACGGAGGATATTATGCCAGACTTTTTCAATCCATTCAGTGGCGTAGTTCCGGACCGGAAGCTGACCAATGAGGAACTCATACGGGCTATCCGGCTGGACATCGCAGGTGAACTTGAGGCTATCCACGGCTACATGGCCCATGCGGATGCAACGGACAACCCGCTTGCAAAAGCAGTGCTCACGGATATTGCAAACGAAGAGCGGGTCCACGCCGGCGAACTCCAGCGACTTCTTGCCATCCTGACCGGAGACGAGGATGAGTTCCAGAAGAAGGGGTTCCTCGAAGTCAACGAGCTTGCAGAAGAACTGGCAGGGCAGGCCGCAGCAGCCGCACCCGCTGGTAACGAGACCACAATCGGATCGCTGAAGAACTAAGAGGTGTGAAAAATGGAAAACAAATTCCTTGGACGCGAAGATGCCCCGATCGGGGCCGAGACCTGGGCGCTGCTTGACGGCGCCATGGTGGAAGCGGCAAAAAGCCAGCTTTCAGGGCGACGGATTCTTGCAATCGAAGGGCCGTATGGTTTTGGCCAGAAAGTAATTCCCCTGAGTGATTACATGGAGGATGACGGGATTATCAGCAGTTCGTTCATCCCCCTGACCATGGTCCAGACCGAATTCAGCCTCGGGAAACGGGATCTCGCTGCCTTTGAGAAGGACAATCTCGTTCTTGATCTCGGGCCCGTTGCCTTTGCAGCCATCGATTGTGCAGCAAAGGAAGACCAGCTCCTGTTCTCCGGGATTCCCGACATCCCCGGTCTCCTGTCCGCAGAGGGTTCGGCCTCGTTTTCGCTCTCCAAGTGGGACAAGGTCGGGGCTGCCGCCGACCAGATTATCGAAGCGGTGACCCTGCTCGATGAGACCGGGTTCCACGGGCCGTATACCCTGGCACTTGCCCCTTCCCTGTACAACAAGCTCCTGCGCCGCTACCCCCAGGGTTCCGGAACCGAGCTGGATCACATCCGGTCTATTGTGACCGATGGTGTGGTCAAGGCTCCCGCCCTTTCAAGTGGAGGAGTTCTCCTGGCATCCGGTAAGCAGTACGCATCGATTGCGATCGGACAGGATATGGCAATCGGGTTCAACGGGCCGGTCGGCAATGACCTTGAGTTCCAGATCACTGAGAGCCTTGCGCTCCTGATCCGGGCACCGGAATCAATCTGCGTGCTCAAGTAAATTAAAAAAATACTCTTTTTCATTCCTGTAACCATGTTCTAAAAACAGGAATCAACTAGGAAATTAAAAAAAAATTATACGTAGGTATCCAGCAGGAGTTTCTGGGTGCCGTCCGAGAAGTAGCCGTTGATAACGACGTGATCGCTGCCGTCAAACGAACCGGTGAATGTCGAGGTGGCACCAATCTGGACGGGTGTTGTGGCAAGTTTCGATCCGGTTGCCTGCGTCTTGCTTGTTCCGGTGCTGTCGGTCACGGTCGTGTCGAACTCCAGAAGTTTTTCCGTGCCCGCCCCGCCGTTGAATTTTATGACGATATGGCTGGCATCGGTCTGCGTTGCAGTGATGACATTATTTTCGGTTGAGCCGGACTGGGTTGATCCTGCAGGCTGGGTACAGCCGGATCCTGTGAGCACGAGAAGAAGGCACAGGATTGCCGCCAGGGTGAGTGCGGGTATCTTTTTCCATGAATCCATGATTCGGGTTGCCATACGATACCCTTGAATCCGGAGTTTTAAAACCATATCTTTTTTTGAATCGGTATTCCCGCGTTTTGGCACCGGCACCCGGTCCGGCGCTTTTGTGGTCCAGGTAAAAACCTATTACCCGGCCCGGCAATTCTTATCCGTGACACATTTCATGAAACCCGTGGTTATCCTGCTTGTTGTTGCTGTCTTCGTGGTATGTTCCGGTTGTACCGGAACCCCTGTAGTACGGGATACCGCTGATGGCGCCCTGCACGCACATTACCAGTACAAGGATGACTGGTCACCGGTAACCGGTTGTTACGGACATGTGACCGGCTATGTGTATAATGCAGGGAACGTATCGGATGAGAATGTCCGGCTGAATTTCAATCTCGTGAATGCCGGGACCGGGACGATCCGTGACTCCCGTTCGATCTTCATCCCGTCAATAGGGCCGGGTGCCACGACAACCTACGAGACGATGCTCGATGGGGAATGTTCGCAGGGATACCGGGTCGATTTTTCTTTTGAAAAATAATTTTTCTGGTTTTTATTGGTGATGGTGCGGTGGATTCAGGACGTGCTTACATTGCCCTGACCCGGCGGGCGATATCCTGCCCGAGTGCGTAACAGCGGGCAAGTTCGTCCTTGTCCGGCTTGTAGAGAAGTTCGTATCCGTCATTGATCGGCTCGATGCCGGCTTTTTTGAGCCCTTCGGTTATGATTTTTATCGCACCGCCCTGGCCACCGTGGGACCCGAAGGCAAGCCCGATCTTCTTTGCAGAGAGCCGGCCCGGCCTGACCCCGTGCAGGTAACTCAGGAAGTCTGCAACGGTCGGGTAGACCTCGTCCTGCAGGGTAGGGGAACCGACAAGGACCGCTTTTGAATCCAGGATTTCGGTGACCACATTGCTCCGGTGGTTGCCCTCGAACTTTCCGTCCCTTAAGATGCATACTTTGACCGCGACTCCTTCTGCCATGATTCCTTCAGCAATAGTCTGGGCCATGAGATCCGTGGAGTGATGCATGGTGTCGTAAACGATGGTGACCTTGTTTTTCGAGACGCCCTTGCACCAGTTTACATATGCGTTGATGAGATCCCCGGCATACGTTCGCCAGATAATCCCGTGGCTTGGGGCAACCATACGGATCGGTATGCCGAGCTTTGTAACTTCATCGAGCTTTTTGAGCACTTTTGGTGCCAGTGGCACGATTAAGTTTGCAAAGAATTTTTTTGCATGTTCAAGCGATGCCTCTTTTCCGAGTTCGTCATCGAACCGCTCGCAGCCGGCTATATGCTGGCCGAAAGCATCGTTCGGGAAGAGGATCTGGTCTTCGGCAAGATAGGTGAACATGGAGTCCGGCCAATGGAGGAGCGGGGCTTCGACAAAGACGAGTGTTTTTGCGCCGAGATCAATCTTGTCGAGACTCTTTATGGTCTTGAAGTTCCAGCCGGTAGTATCGTAATGTTTGTTAAAACCGGTGACTGCGGCTTCCGTGCAGTAAATGGGAACGCCCGGCAGCATTTTCGTGAGCCCGGGCAGGGCACCGGAGTGATCTTTTTCCACGTGGTTGGCAACGATGATATCGATTTTTTCCGGATCGATGATATCACGGATTCGTTCCATCATTTGGTACTCATGGCCCGGGTAGGTGTTGTCGATCAATGCGGTGAGTTTCTCCCCGACAACAAGGTATGCATTGTATGTGGTGCCGGGCAGGGTGTAGCCGTGGTAGTCGCGCAGGTTCCAGTCGATAGCGCCTACCCAGTAGACGCCTTCTGCAAGCTTAGTTGCTTTCATGATGTTTCACCTTGGAAATTTGTTCGATATGATACGAACATTCTATTGTTTACGAACAGATTATATATGTAGTTTGTGCAAAGTATTGTGCAGGGAAAAAGGATCAGCACCATGTCCGGATTCAAAAAGCCACTGGCGGGATCATCATCGGGAACTATCGGGCTCTTCTCGACTGAAGAAGGAATCCGGGCTATTCAGTCCCCGGTTCGCGTCAAGATTCTCACGGTGTTAAACGACCGCGATCTTTCATTTGACGAAATTGTCCGGCTTTCAGGAAAGGCAAAGTCAACCGTATCAGTCCACCTCAGGGGACTGGAGCAGGATGGTATTATCAGTGGAAAAGCAGATCCAAAGGATTCCCGGAAAAAGATCTTTTCCATCCGCTCATCCCCGCTTGGGAATCTTTCGGATGGTATCCGGTATATTCCGGATACGGATCTGGATCCTGCAATTTTTTCAAAAAAAGATCCGTTCCGGTTCTACCGGGTAATGTTCCGGACTATACGGGTATCGCTGCTTGTCGAAGGGATCAACATCGATCCGGTCCTGCACGATGCAGGTTTTCGTATCGGGGAGGGTATTTATCCGGCCATTGCCGATACGGATCTCCCGTCATTGCTTGACAAGACCTCAGCGCTCTGGAAAAAGAACAAGCTGGGAATAATCGAGATCGAAAATGAATCTCCGCTCATCATCCGGGTGTATGATTGTTTTGAATGCGGAGACCTGCCGCAGCTTGGCCGGCCGGCCTGTGCGTTCGATTCGGGAGTTCTCAAAGCCGTGTTCAGCAGGTTCTTTGAATCGGACCAGCAGGTTACAGAAACCGCGTGCTATGCGATGGGAGACGATCACTGCCGGTTCTTAATCGAATCAAAAGTACCGGGCACCTGATCCTGCATTTACCGACCGTTCATTCCAGGTTTCGGGATCTCCCACGAGATATTTAAAGACTCAAACGAATCTTTCACACGTCACATGAAGCGTAACCATCCCGTTGATCTCAGAACCATTGCATATCATGCAATGGAAAAATACGGATTCGATCCCCGGTTTCCGCCCGGTGTCATGCGGGAAGTCGAGGCAATTCAGCCAAAAACATTCCCTGCCGGTACTGGCAGGGACTCTGACCTGCGATCGCGTCTCTGGTCTTCGATCGACAATTATGATTCAGAAGATCTCGACCAGCTGGAATACTGCGAACGCGGGAAAAACGGCGAAATCCATGTCCGTGTTGCAGTAGCAGATGTCGATGTCTATGTGCCGGTGCAGTCATGGACCGACCAGTATGCCGGCCATAACGGGACATCCGTCTACACCGGCATCGAGACATTCCCGATGCTGCCCGACCGGCTCTCCAAGGGAATCTCGTCGCTTCTTCCCGGAGGGGACCGGCTCGCGGTTGTTGTTGAATACATGGTACTTCCGGATGGCAGCACCCTCCATGGAGATGTATTCAGGGCTGTTGTTTCCAACAAGGCAAAACTTGTGTACGAGGAGATCGGGGAATGGCTTGAAGGAACCGGTCCCATGCCGTCTCTTGTGAAGGAGGTTGACGGGCTCGAAGCCCAGATCCGGCTCCAGAACGAGGCTGCGCAGCTCCTCCGGAAATACCGGAGGGCACAGGGAGCGCTCGATCTTGAAACGATTGAGGCAAACGCGGTTGTCGAAGGCGGAGTTGTCCGGGATATCGTGCTCCAGAAAAAGAACGTGGCGCGAAGTATCATCGAGGAGTTCATGGTCGCAGCCAACGGGACGATGGTTGCATTTCTCGGGACGGCCGGCCTGCCCATGATCCAGCGGATTGTCAGGACGCCCAAGAACTGGGACAGGATCGTACTGGAAGCGGCCCTGCACGGGCAAACCCTTCCCGATGAACCGGATGCAAAAGCGTTGGCGGCCTTCCTCGACCGGCAGCGGGATGAAGATCCCGAACCTTTTCCGGATCTGTCCCTGACCGTTGTAAAACTGATGGGGGCCGGGGAGTACGTGGCGCTCGATCCCGTGAATCCCCCGATCGGGCACTTTGCACTCGCGGTCACTGATTATACCCACGGGACTGCCCCGAACCGGCGGTACGTGGATGTGATTATCCAGCGCCTGATCAAATCGGTCCTTGATAAAAAACCGGCTCCCTACTCTGCTGACGAACTGGGTGATCGGGCAGCCTGGCTGACCGACCGGGAGAAAGGATCCAAAAAAGTCGAGCGGTTCATGAGAAAAGCTGCTGCGGCTGTTCTGCTCCAGGACCGGAGGGGGGAGACATTCGATGCCCTGGTTACGGGGGCTTCTGAAAAGGGTACCTATGTCCGTCTTCTCCAGCCACCTGCTGAAGGCCGGGTCATGGAAGGTGAACGGGGTCTCCGGGTCGGCCAGAAAGTCCGGGTCCGGCTGCTGAAGACCGATCCCTATAACGGGTATATTGACTTTGAGTGCGTGGGGACACGGGACTAACCGAGTGCCTGATCAATCCTGCAATGGCGGGGTGTGTCCAACCCTCGTTTTCATGGTTCCGGATCCCATCATTTTCGTGGGGGATGAATTGTCGCAGAAGAAAATACCAGCATTCCATTTTTATTGTTCTTGCCGCGGGTCTGGTGTCGGCTGTCCCTTTTCATGCAATCTGGCGGGAGTTCATGCAGCCATGCCTGCTGGCTGACAAACGTAACACCTGGTACTATGGATCCGGGAATGATCTCACAAATAATTGAAAATTATGGCGGAAATTTAATTTTCAACTCTGAAATGGACCTGGATTGGCAGAAACAATTAATATGATGACGTAGTGGTATCTGCTATGTCTGCAGGGAAAAACCGGGCATATCTCCCGTGTGCACTCATGGAATGTCCCCCTCTTGATGACGAGACGTTCCGTCGCATTGTACATCTCCTGCTGATCCTTGGGATGTTATTCCTGCTGGATATTGTGACAACCCAGGTTATCCTCCGGATGGGTGGTGTCGAACTCAATCCTCTTATGGCAGGAATTGTGGCAAACCCTCTCCTGCATCTCGGTGTCAAATCTGCAATCATCCTGGTGATTTTTCCGGTTTCACTCATTGCCGAACAGCAGGTAAAAGGATCGAGTTCCTTTGTGTATTGCATTCTTATCCCGCTCTATATTTTCATTGTTGTCAACAACCTGTTTGTCATCCTGCCACAGATTATTGCAGGATCTGCCTGAACCTGATCCCCCGGAAATCCGGGGGTTCCTTAATTCTTCCGGTAAAAAAGAAAGGTGACGGGGATGTGCATGAGATACGTATCAGAACTCTTCTGCGATGCCATACCCCCATGCATAGAGGGTTGCAATTGCATCGCTTTTTGGAAACATGTTGCAGACCAGTCCCTTGCTGCGCAAAAACCGTTCTGCGTTTGGCGGTGAAAGCGGTAGGATCTTGTCCCTGATTTGTTTACTCGTTGACCAGAGATGGAGATAATACGTAATTCTCTCTTCTTTATCCGTGTGGATGTAGAGATCCTTTCCCTGTCTCTGGATTTCAGAAGAAAATTTTGACGGTCTCGGTGCTGAATAAAGACATTCATCAGACCGGGTGTCAACCTTGATCTTCCTGCTGCCATCATACAGTTCTGTTTTCATAAAATCAACTCCGTTCACGGCCGGGACCATTTTCCCCGATGATCCCGGCTGTGCTATTGAGCCTGTTTGTTCTTGTCGAAAGTGCGGGTTCTTCTGGTGGGCCAGATATACCCTGTATTCACTATGAGTTCCCCTGGCTCTTATACTTTTTTATTTTTGTAATAAAAAATGTGTAAATTTTTTAAAATTGTATCACACTCGGGATGGCCGGGGAATTACGGATGCCGTATATCCGGAATTTCCCGTATCTTATGGATCCGGGGCAAGAGCAAGCAGGGGTTTCCGGTAACTCATATAGGTCTGGTTGTGTTTCCTGGCCCATCGAAACAGGGGAACAAGTGCTTCTTTAAGTTCATGGCCATGTTCAGTAAGTGAGTATTCGACCCTTGGGGGGATCTCTCCATATGATGTACGCTGGATGAGTCCGGTATCATGGAGCTCTTTTAAGATATCGGCAAGTGACTTGGGACTTATCTCACCGCAGTCCTTCATGATCTCACCAAAGCGCATGGATGGCCGGCGGCCCAGTTCCGATATGATACAGATTGCCCATTTTTTTGATATCGTGGGCATGATGCCCCGAAGACAGCACAGGCAGAGGTGGTCACTTTCGTCATCCATAGTTACTGCATTACTATAAAGTTTATACTATTAATAATCCGGGCACATTCGTACTATGAAATCATAACTTTTTAAAAAGGTGTTATTATGCAGTATACTATTTCGATGATACAGTGGAACTCCGCCTGCATGCCCTCCCGGCAGTGCTGCAATACCGTCACACGGTACGGAAGGGGATAACCATGGCACATTATACTGAGACCCTTGACCTCTATGCCGATGACGGCAAACTGCTCAAGAGCAACGTGCAGCTGCATCGTATCAGCCCCCTGCTGAACCCGGCTGCACAGACTATTGTCGATCTGACCAAGCGGACCATCAACGTCAATCTTGCCGGTATCGAAGATGCACTGAAGACCGCAAAGCTCGGCAAAGGAAGAATTCCCGGCCGTGAACTCGATCTCCCCATTATGGAGCACAAGGACGATCTGATTGAAAAGATCCGTTCCATGGTCCAGGTCGAGGATGGCGATGATACCGAGATTCAGCAGTTCAATGGCGGCAGGCTCCTGCTTGTACGGGTACCCACCCGGAGGATTACCGGGGCATCCACCTATGATGCAGCGATTACTGCTGTCGCATCTGCGGTGACCTATGCGATTGTTGACACCTTCAGTGTCGATGCATTCAACGCATCGACCGTCAAGGCTGCTGCATGGGGAAGCTATCCCCAGACCCAGGATATGGAAGGAGCGCTTGTCTCGTCCATTCTTACCATCCCGCAGAATAACGAAGGGATCGGGTATGCACTGCGCAACATCAGCGTGAACCATTTCGTCATGATGACGAACCGGAACGCACTCCAGGGTGCAGCACTCGCCTCGACCCTGGAAACCGCCGGTATCTTCGAGATGGGCGGTGCCATCGGCCCGTTCGAACGCAACCAGCTTCTCTGTTACGGGTACCAGGGTCTCAATGCCAACAACATGGTCTACGACCTTGTTAAAGAAAACGGGCAGACCGGGACTGTCGGTTCGGTTGTCCAGTCGCTGGTCGACCGGGCAGTCGAGGACCGGGTAATCTCACCCGGAAAGAAAGGCGGATATTTCCAGTTCTATGACACGAAGGACCCGATGCTCTGGAACGCGTACGTATCAGCGGGCACTCTTGCAGCAAGCATTGTCAACTGCGGTGCCGGCCGGTTCGTCCAGGCAGTATCATCGACGCTCCTGTACTTCAATGACCTGATCGAGCACGAGACCGGGCTTCCCGGTTCGGATTTCGGACGCATGATGGGTACTGCTGTCGGTTTCTCGTTCTTCAGCCATTCGATCTATGGCGGTGGCGGACCGGGAATTTTCAACGGAAACCATGTCGTCACCCGCCATGCCTATGGCGTAGCAATCCCCTGCGTGGTTGCAGCAGCGGCAATGGACGGGGGCACCCAGATGTTCTCACCGGAATCGACATCGAAGATTATGGGCGAGACCTACGGGACGATGGAAGTATTCTCGCACCCGATCCACAAGGTTGCAGAGGTGGCGTAACGATGCAGGAAGCAATGATATTCCCCCAGTGCCGTATCGTCCCGATGCGTCTTCTGAAACCGGATACGACAAAGCGGCTGCTCAACGAGATCGTCGGGGTCCCGGGTATCTGCAGGATACTATTGAACGGCCAGAACATCCCGCTTAATGTCCCCTATGGTCCTGCCCGCGGCATGAAGAATACCACGAACCTCCGCAAGAAAATCGAGATTGCCGGGAACAGTGTCGATCTCCATGTCCAGGTCGGCACGATCACTGTCGAGATCGAAGATCGGGCGGTTGTCGGGAAGATCCGTACGATTTGCGATGCGTTCTTCACTGATTTTTCGTATTATATCCAGGAAGGCAAATTCATGAAAACCAGCCCGTCCATGGTAGACTACGCCCGGTACGGTCCGTCTGCGGACCCGTCCGTTATCGGCCTTGTCGACCCGAAGAGAAAAGAGCAGCCGGCATTCATAAGGATGCCGGATGAGCGTATTTGCGGCGAGGGGGATTTTTAACATGGCCCGAACACCCCAGTACGGGCCGGGAACATCCGTTGTCGCGATCAACCGGCGCAAACAGATGGACCCGTCGCACAAACTTACCATAATGCGGCATATCTCCGATGAGGACATCGTGCTCCTGCTCGGTCACCGTGCACCCGGGGAACGGTTC
>Ga0074197_1001157_pt1 | contig 24263 bp, 24 predicted proteins | sample EPASupsiteSAE305_FD_64526 | JGI IMG/M metagenome (GOLD analysis project Ga0074197, IMG submission 64526) | Bioremediated contaminated groundwater microbial communities from EPA Superfund site, New Mexico - SAE3-05 reassembly with SPADES | ecosystem: Environmental > Aquatic > Deep subsurface >...
GGCCAGGGCAACACAGATGGTGCCGGGAGCGATGACAGCAGCGACACCGGCCAGGGCAACACAGATGGTGCCGGGAGCGATGACAGCAGCGACACCGGCCAGGCGGATGATAAAAAATCTGGTTCCATTGTTAATGATGCCCCTCTTGATTCGGGAGCCAATAAATTCAAAAAGGCTATTGTCCAAGTTCGTCATGATGATAGATTAGCTCGCCTAATCTTAACGAAAAGGCCGCAAGGAGCTGGATTCGCCTGGTTAAAATACGATGATGATGGACAAGAAATTGAGACAGATTTAAACGATGTTCAACTTGTGGCGGTAATTGAAGGTTGATCAATTGGTGAATCTATCCAAATAAAATTAGTGAATGGCCCTCTTCATAGGGGGCCATTTTCATTTCATCGGAATTTCTAATATTTCTTTTTTTGGAGTTAACATTGTTATGAAAAAAAGAATTCTCGTAATGAATGGGCAAAAAATTGTCCAAAGCGAAGCAGCAGCAGGAAAATGGGCAAATGATCGTGTCGATAAGGCTGGATCGTTAAAGCCAAATATTTATAATATCTACCTCGCCAAAGAAGCCAGCCTAAAATCAAATTCAATTGGAACGATAATTCACGCTGATGAAAAAAATATTTACCAGCAAATAGGGCGTGAATTTGTAATGCACGATAGAAAAAAATTCGATAAAGTGCCTGATATTGGCAGCGTGCAATCTATTTCCTACGATGAATCAACCGGGAAAATTAAAATTTCTCCCGCTTCTGTTACAAATAGCAAAAAATTATCTCGATAACTTTAGCGGCTAAAAAATGGTGAATTTTTATGCTCAACAACTCATTTCTCAATGAACGTTCTCATAAGATAGAGCAAAAAGGTGAAAATCTATTTAGGCAAGCTGAGGAATCTAAAATCCAGGCGGAACAAGAGGTCGCTATTGCAGAAGAATTTAATTCTGCTTTGCAAGCTGAATTAGAAGCAAAACAAAATCAGGTGGAAGATATAGGAGATAGGCTTGATTTGCTCATCAAAAATCAAGAAACTCGATTGTTACAGTTAGAAAATACTCAACCAGGATTTTTATCTCGTCCTGGTAAAAGACCAGAATGGCGGAAAGATTTTGACAAACAACAAGATTTACTTCGACGTCTTCAGACAAGGCGTGAAATGATTCGCGAAATCAAAGATGGTATCGGAATTCATTCAAATAAAATTGAAGACCTTGCATATAAAAAATTACGATTTAACAACCCAAAACTTGTTTCTAAGTTTGAAGAAATGAGGGAAGCAGCCAGGAAGCATGAGTTGCTTCTAAAAGAAAAAAAGAAAAGAGAACAAAAGCAAAAAAAATCAGCAAATTTAGGTTTTAAACTAAAAATTTCAAAATCACCTCGATAAATTGATATCAAAATTGACCGGTCAGGTCGCAGGCCTGCGGGAAGATTGATACCAATCTCGAATTAAACTCAACCGGTGCCGCAACGATCCACGCCACTCTTGCAGAACTTTGGTATCACCAGACAAAATAAAGCCCGGATGAAGTGTATATCATCCGGGCTTTTCGCTTTTTTAACCTGCTTATGACTTGAAAATTGCTACAAACACATTCAGTATCGAGGCTAGAAATACGATTACCGAAGCTAGGAAAATCCAGGTAGAGTAACGGCGCATATTCTTTAGTTGTACAGTTAAAGGCCTAACTATATCTTCTATTTCAATTTGAATAGATTCAACAGTTTTAGTGGCACCCTGCTCAAGAGCCTGATCCATAGCTTCTTTGCTTGCTGTTAAAGCAGCCGTAAGAATCCTTTCTGCTTTTCCTTTGGCTTCAATTCCCCATCTAGCCGTTACTTCTTCTAGCTCTGCTTTGAATTCTGATAAAATTTCTTTTTGCCCTGCTTGGCTATCTTCAATCAATCTTGAGTTGATGGTGGTTAAAATTAAAATTGGATCATTTTTTCCAATAGTAACACCGTGTTTAACCGCTACCTCCTCAATTATATTGTCTATATTGCCGCTCATTAAAGCACCGTAGCTATGTCGAGCTGAGAGAATAATTGATTTTTTATTATAGCAAGTCGCTGTCTTGTCATTATCGTGCGTCCTGGATTATCTATTGCTTCGTTAAAAGTTAGCCTATCCTGAAGCATTTCTGTTAAATCTCTTCCAAATGTTTCAGCTTTTAATGTTGGAATTTCAATGATAGCTGAAACTCTTTCACGATTTTCTTTATATGCTTTCATTTCTTGAAAATTTTTACCCTCAAATTCTACTGGTCCCCATAAAGGATTTAGCCAAACAATGAATATTGTCTCCTCTGGAAATTGCTTTGTTAATTGAGCAAATCCACTCACTGTATCAAATAATGACTGTCCGCCAGTTACAACAGTGTGTACAACCAATTCATGACCAATAGATTTTAATAATGAAGGTACATCATTGCTTATAAGATAATGTGATAAAGGAACAAAAGAACTTGCGCCATTATCAATAACAACGTCATCTGGTGAAGCAGCGATCAATTCGATGAGCGTATCAAAATTTCTCGTATTAATTTCATCGCCTTCTAAAATTTCAAGTCTTTTAACATTTAACACCTTAAATCCGGCAAACGATGCGTTAACGGGATCAGTGTCAATGCATAATGGATTTTGCCCCTTATTTACTTTGTATTGGGCGATGGTGGTTGCAATTAAAGATTTACCGACACCGCCTTTCCCTTGAAGAGTTGTATGAATTTTTGCCATTATATTATGTCCTCTTTTTTAGCGTTTGCGTCAAAGTTAAATCCGGCAAGAACACCACTTGCTTTTATTGGATTATTGGTCACAGTCTCATCTTTTCCTTTTGGGTCTATTTTTTCGTCCTCATTCACCTGAATATCTAACCCGGTTTTTTTCGTCATTCTCAGGAAAGTTTGATATTCAAAAGGGATTTTCCCTTCCTCTTTCAATGTTTCCCAAATCAGTTTTCGGCACCATCCGTCATCGAGCGCTTGCCGCACTTCCTCCTTAACCGCCATAAATGCGGCCCGGTTTCTCGTTACAGCCGAATGCTTCGAAACCCCATTTACCCTTTCTGCAATTCGTTCAGATAAACTTTTCGTCATACCCCCTCTTTTTTGGCGTCAAGATAGTTTGGTATTTTGCTGATATCGTTTTGGTACTGCGTTGGTACTGAATTGATACTTGATACTTAACCATACGCACCCAAGTGGGATATATCGTATCTTAGATGGAATTTTTGTATATTTCTACAAAAAAAACGTCTAGTATATCGAAAAAATCACCTTGTTATTATTCGGTATCGTGGTAGTCTCATGTCGAAGGTGGTCTTTTTCAGGGCAGGATATGTGAAGTTAGCTAACCAATACTACGCTGGTTATCTATCTTCACTTGCCCTTATTCGCACCCTGCGGGGCTCAACTGACAATCCTGCTCTGCGAGGCCGCGGCTACCGCCGCTATTCATTCAAAAACAATATGAGGGTTTCCGTGGTCAAGGAAAAGACAGGAAAAAGGACACACCATTTGCGTGTACCTGTTTTTGAAAATGAAAAACAAATTATTGAACAGGCTGCGAGTCAAGCAGGGCTAAGTATTGCGGCTTATTTGCGTCGGGTCGGTATGGGCACTGAAGTCGTGAGCATAATAGATCACAAGCAAGTCCATGAACTTGCAATTGTTAACGGTGACTTGGGGAGATTGGGCGGATTGTTGAAGCTGTGGCTTACCCAAAATCCCCTTACGAAAGGGTTTACCCCTGAAACTATTCGGGTTTTGCTCGGGAAGATTGAAGCAAATCAACACTTAATGCGGACGATCATGCAGAAAATCGTCCAAAGAAAATAAAATTTTAGCGGCTAAAATTACGGGGCTGAAGTGATAGCGAAACACGTTTCCATGCGTTCAATAGGGAAAAGCAATATCGGCGCATTGGTTTCATATTTGAGTAATCCTCAGAACAAACAAGAGAGAGTCGGGACTGTCACGGTTACGAACTGTGTTCAAGACAATGCGCTGGACGCGGTTTTTGAAATTCAGGCAGTACAAGCCTTAAATACAAGAACTGTGTCTGACAAAACTTATCACCTCATTGTTTCTTTTCGCCCTGGTGAAAATCCCGATAAAGAATCGTTAAAATTTATAGAGAGTCAAATTTGTAAAAACCTTGGATTTGAGGAGCATCAACGCATAAGTGCCGTACATCACGATACGGACAATGTACATATTCATATTGCAATCAACAAAATACATCCCACGAATCATACAGCCCACACCCCATATTTTGATTACGCAACCTTGGCAAAGGTATGTGAACGTCTTGAAAAGGATTTAGGGCTGCAAGTTGACAACCATGTGTCCCGCCTAACTTGTAGCCAGGGTAGGGCAAATGACATGGAACGCCATGCCGGGGTGGAGAGTCTGTTGAATTGGATACAGCGAGAATGTGCTGAGGAAATTCAACAGGCGAAGACATGGAAAGATTTACACGCTGTATTGCAAGATCATGGGTTACAGCTTCGTGAAAAAGGAAATGGTTTTGTCATTATTGATGGTCAGGGGCAGGGCGTAAAAGCAAGCTCGGTATCTCGATTATGCTCAAAATCTAATCTTGAAAAACGATTAGGAATTTTCACCCTACCAACTCCCCCCGCGTCCAAAAAGGCTGCCACCCAAATAAAATCCCAAAAACCAAAACTTAAAAAAATTGGCGTCAAACCACCTCCGAGAAGCCAAGGTTCTACCCCCCATTTATCGTCTTTGGGCCAAGTGAAAATAGAGAATCGGTCTACTTATAAACAACAGCCTGTTTTTAGTCGCCGGATAGACACAACTGAACTCTATGCTGAGTATTTACGGGAACAGAAAAGCCTGGATTTGTCTCGAAGGAAGATAGCCGTTGATTTGCGTATTAAAAAAGATGGGGAAATAAGTAAGGCACGTCAAAAGGCGAAAATCAAACGGGCCGCAATTAAATTATTAAACGGGCCGGGCGTGAATAAAAAACTACTCTATTCATTGGCTAGTGGCGTTTTGCAATCGGAAATATTCAAAATTAAGTCTGGCTATAGAGAGACTCGGGATAAAGCATTGGGGGCATGTAGCCGCAAAGCGTGGGCTGATTGGCTACAAGCCCAAGCCGCAGAGGGTCGGCAGGATGCTCTACAAGCACTACAGGCACGCGAAAAACGGTTTAGAGGTGGTGACAGCGTTAAGGGAGAGAAGGTGAGGAAAGACGGGCGAATTCCTGGGCTCAAGCACGATAATATAACAAAAGCCGGAACCATCATATATCGAGTTGGGTCCACTGCCATTCGGGACGATGGAACCAGTTTCGCGGTAACTCGTGGTGCAAGTGATGGTGGGGCGGAAGCAATTCTACGAATGGCTGTTTATCGCTACGGATCAAGAATCAAAGTCTCTGGGAGCGCCGAGTTTAAAGAAAAAATCGTTCAAGTGGCGGTGAAGGCAAAAATTAAAGTCACTTTCGAAAATGAAGATTTGGAAAAAAAACGTCTCGATCTGAAGGCGGCAGAAGAGGCGCATAAAAATCTTTCTAGCGTGAAAATGCGCGAGAAAGTTGGACTTAGTAAACAACAAGCAAGAGCAGCGGGGGCTTTTGTCGAAGAGGCATTAGGTGAACTAGACGTTTTTGTCAATCATCAGAAGGAGGAGCATAACAATGAACAGCGACGACAGTACAACCAGCATGGGCGTGGAAGAAGACCAAATAGACGAAGCCCTGGAGAGGCTACAGGAGAGAGAGACCGATTGGACGGATATCAATCCGAAGGAAATCAATCTGGAGGAAGAGGGTGGGTGCGTAAGCCGAACGTTGGGTGCGTTGGAACATCGCCGCCGCCCACAAGCCGAAACCGTTTGCGAAAATTGTCCTCACTCGGTCTGGTTCAGTTCTCCGACCGAAGTGAAGTGTTATTGCCGGGTGATGTATCTAATCACCTGGAGCACAGCCGAACCCAACACACTGACCAATTGCGACGGCCAATTTCTGGGTCAGGAAGAATAGCAGCTGTTGATAAATATATCGAAGAACGTGAAGGAAAACGCTTGAAAGGTATCGATATACCGAAACATAGAGGTTATATTGAATCTGATCAAGGAGTATTTGTTTATGCTGGTATTCGTTATAATGATGGCGATTCCTTGGCTCTTCTAAAAAATGACAAAAACGAAGTTGTTGTGCTCTCAATTAATGCAAGCACCGTCAATCGGCTGAAAAGATGCAAGGTGGGAGATAACATAACGCTAACGGCGGGACAGATCAAAACGAGAGGAAGAAGTCTATGAAAGAAAAACCTAATAATGCTGTTGGCCCTCAAGTTAGAGGAATTAAAAGAACTAATGACAAATTAGTTCCAGCTATATCCTTGTTGTCGATGATTGCAGGAATTCAAACAGCATCACAGTATTTTGCGTATTGCTTTAATTACCAACCACAACTTGGGTTTAATATATCACACATTTATTTGCCGTGGTCAATCCTACGTTGGTACGTCAATTGGGATAATCAGTTTCACAATGTTTTCATGAAAGCTGGAAGTATTGGTGCTTTAGTTGCCTGCACCGGCTTGATAATAGCTGCTCTTATAAAAATGATCTCCGCAAATTCTACAAAAGCAAACGAATATTTACATGGATCAGCGCGCTGGGCGAACAAGAAAGATATAGAGCGTGCTGGATTGTTAGGAAAAAATAAAGGGGTATATGTAGGTTCTTGGAGAGATAAATTTGGTAAAATGCATTATTTGCGTCACAATGGACCAGAACATGTATTAACATTCGCCCCTACTCGGAGTGGTAAAGGTGTTGGTCTGGTCGTGCCAACTTTATTATCCTGGCAAGATAGTGCGATAATTACCGATTTGAAAGGTGAGTTATGGTCGATTACAGCAGGATGGAGAAAAAAATACGCAAAGAATAAAGTAATACGATTTGAGCCTGCGGCAATAAATGGTTCCGTTGCATGGAATCCTTTAGATGAAATTAGGATTAATACAAAATATGAAGTTGGTGATGTACAAAATTTAGCGACATTGGTTGTTGATCCAGACGGAAAAGGCTTAGAAACCCACTGGCAAAAAACGGCGCAAGCCTTACTTGTCGGTATAATTTTGCATGTATTATACAAATCAAAAAAAGATGGGACCCCAGCAACATTACCTTATGTAGATTCAATTATGTCAGATCCCAACAGAGACATTAATGAACTGTGGATGGAAATGACTCAATATAGTCACATAAATGGAGAAAATCATCCTGTTGTTGGCTCAGCAGCAAGAGACATGATCGATAGGCCGGAAGAAGAGGCTGGTTCTGTTTTAAGCTCTGCAAAATCATATCTGTCTCTTTATAGAGATCCAGTTGTAGCAAGAAATGTTAGCAAGTCAGAATTTTTTATTAAGGATTTGATGAATTATGATAAGCCGGTAAGCCTGTATATTGTAACTCAGCCTAATGATAAAACTCGTTTAAGACCATTGATACGTGTGCTATTAAACATGTCTGTTAGAATCCTTGCGGACAAGGTTGAATATGAACGCATTATTGTTAATGATAAAATACATTGGTGGCAATTATACAAAAAATTTAAAAATGAAAAATCAACTAAAGTAAAGATTCAGACGAAAAAAAATTACAAACATAGACTGTTGGGTATGATTGATGAATTCCCAAGTTTAGGAAAATTGGAAATTATGCAAGAATCACTAGCGTTTCTTGCAGGTTACGGAATTAAATTTTATCTCATTTGTCAGGATTTGAACCAACTTAAAAGTCGGGAAACTGGATACGGGCCTGATGAAACCATCACTTCAAACTGTCATGTTCAGAATGCGTTCCCTCCCAATCGTGTCGAAACAGCCGAACATTTGTCAAAATTAACAGGGCAAACTACTGTTATAAAAGAGCAAATCACCACCAGTGGGCGTAGAGCAAGTTCGCTCCTCGGGCAGGTTTCCAGAACTTTGCAGGAAGTTCAACGTCCATTGCTCACGGTAGATGAGTGCTTGCGAATGCCCGGCCCCCAAAAAAACGATGAAGAACTGATAGAAAAACCAGGGGATATGGTGATTTATATAGCTGGATATCCAGCTATTTACGGTCAGCAACCGTTATATTTTTTGGACCCCATTTTTAGTGAAAGAGCGGCTGTACCCGAGCCAAAGGAAAGCGATAAATTGAGGTTTTTTAATGATTCTCCGGAGCCTATTCAAATATGAACCGAATAGGGTGGCGAATAGTAATTGTTGGGGCGTTGTCTTGTTTCATTGTGATTACCATTGGCATTTTTATGTATATAGCTGGTGCTCGTATAAATATAAGTAAGAGTATTCCGTTGGGGTTGTATTGGATGAGCACCAAGCCAGTCGAGAAAGGAGATTATGTAATATTCTGCCCTCCACTAAAACAAATTTTCGATGATGCAAAAAATCGCGGATATATTCAATCCGGATTTTGCCCTGGTGGTTACGGAAAAATGATGAAAAAAATTTTAGCTGCTAAAGGAGATTCTGTACACATTGGCATTGATGGCGTCAGTGTGAATGGTAAGTTGCTGCCACATACTAAACCATTGGCGATGGACAAATCAGGTAAAGCATTACCACAATTAAATGAATCATATTTACTCAGTAATAATGAGTTGTTGTTAATGACTGATCATAGTGAAACGTCATTTGATGCTCGTTATTTTGGTCCTATCGATGTTTCTTCGAGTCAAAATGTGATTTTACCAATTTATATTTGGTAACTATTTTAAAATCAACATATCGAGAACGATAATGAAAAAAACGACCGAAGTTAATTTTAAAGAATTGTGTGACGTTGTTATTGAAAAATTTGATGATGCTCAAACACCTGGAGCAAGTGTTGAATTTGATCCTGAAGAAGCTGAATTGGCCGGTGCTTTTGAAGAAGATTCAATATCGGAGCAAGAGGCCATAGAAAGCTCTATTGATCAAGTTGCCGAAGATACAAACAAATAACAAATTTTACATTTAATTCAAAAATTGCCATGAAACGAAGAAAAAATTCTAACCAACTAAGTCTTTTTGATGATTGGTTGATACAAGATTTATCTTCCTCTAAAAAGGTCAAAGATAACCAACGATTTACTTTGGCGTTACGTTTATCCGAAATTCTCAAAGAAGAAGGGAAAATAGAATCTTCAACTTTGATAAATGAAGCAAACCGAGTTTTCGGAGGAACTCAAGCTGAAGGAGTGTATTCACAAAAATCGGCTTATGATGCAATGGAGGTCGGAGTTAATATTTTTTTAAGGGAAACAGAAACATCCGACTGGAATAATCAAAGTGCAAGCTGGGCCACTTCAAAAATTGCTGAACTTACAGAAATGATCTCCCGTTTGCCAACTCAGTCAAGGCGAGACTCGGAAATGGAAGAGTTCCAGCAATTCAGTACGCCTCCACCACTGGCCTTTGCTGCCAATTGGGTTGCCAATATCACAGCGATAGACACGGTTATGGAACCCCAAGCAGGAACAGGGGACCTTGCAATTTGGGCCGATATCGCCGGGGCCAAAGTTGTGTTGAATGAACTATCGGAGCGAAGAACTGAACTCCTTGAAGCCCTTTTTCCCAATTCACGAATTTTTCAGGAGAATGCGGAGCAGCTCAACAATATTTTGCCTGATAGTGTGCAACCATCGGTCATTGTGATGAATCCACCTTTTACCGCAACAGCAGGAAGGGTTGAGGGAAAACGGAGTTCTTTTGTGGGGGCAAGGCATGTTGAACAAGCCCTGAAAAGGGTAGCGGAAAACGGTCGAGTCGTTGCAATCGTCGGCCAAGGCATGGGCCATGACCGGGCATCCTTCCGGGAATGGTGGAAGGAAGTCGAGAGTAAATACAGTGTTCGGGCTGATATTAGCATATCAGGCCAAGAATACAGAAAATATGGAACCACTTTTGACAATCGTATCCTCGTGATCGACAAGACAGGACCGACTCTGAAACCTGTATTGCTCGATAATGTAAACTCTGTTGCTGAGTTACCTCAATTGTTGGAGGGAATAAAAAATGAACGTGTTCAGAGAACTCAACAAGCATCCACTCAACCGGCAAGCCGAACAAATACTATCACAGAACAACCTACAATTCAGTCCGGGAGAGGAATTGGCGGCAATAGCACTTATCAACCACGCAATGTCGAGGGACCTGCTGGAGATCCGAGGGATCGACGAACCGGAGTTGCTATTGGCGAAACTCCACGCGAACCCGATACTGACGATGGAATTAATGACTCAATCCGGATCGGAGGAGAGTTTTCAGTTGGATCTGACGGAGAGCGAGACAATAGAGGAAGCCGCAGCACAGATTCTGGAGGAAATAATAGCAACGATTCGAGCACAGTAACCTCAATCGGAGTTGAAGCTGTAAATAATCAACCGACTGAATTCACAGAGTCTGTTTTTGCAAATTATACTCCGCAACGCCTAAAAATCCAAGGAGCCCAACCACATCCTGGTACTTTGGTTCAATCGGCTGCAATGGCGGCGGTCGAGCCCCCCACTCCTACATATCAACCAACCCTGCCATCAAAAGTGATTAACGAGGGATTGCTTTCTTTGGCGCAGCTGGAGGCCGTGGTTTATGCCGGTCAAGCCCATGAGCAGGTGCAACCAAATGGTGCCCGGAAAGGCTTTTTTATCGGGGATGGTACAGGAGTGGGTAAGGGCCGGGAAATTTCAGGTGTGATCCTCGACAACCAAATGAAAGGCCGTACTAAAGCGGTCTGGATATCCTTTAACGAAGGATTGCTTGCTGACGCAAAACGTGATTTTGCGGGAGTTGGCGGCGATCCGGATTTAATTTTCTTGCAAGGAAAAACCAAGGCGAGTGCAGAGATCCTCCAAAAAGAAGGAATTCTGTTTACCACATATTCGACACTGCGGGGTGGCGAACGGAAACAAGCAAACGACCTGGGACAAAAGCAAGGAAGAACTCGTTTACAGCAAATTATCGAGTGGTTAGGGCCTGATTTTGATGGAGTTATCGCTTTTGATGAGTCTCATTCAATGGCGAATGCCATCGCCATAAAAGGTGCGCGAGGCACCAGAAAGCCATCCCAACAAGCAATCGCTGGAATCAATCTACAAAGCGAGTTACCCGATGCTCGGGTGCTGTATGTGTCGGCAACCGGCGCAACCGAAATCAGCAACCTGCGATATGCTGACCGACTCGGGCTATGGGGCGAGGGAACGGCTTTTGCCGACGCCAATAGTTTTGTGAATGATGTGAGTCGTGGAGGCATTGCCTCGATGGAATTGATCAGCCGCGACATGAAGGCAATGGGTATGTACTTATCGCGCTCCCTTTCTTATGAGGGTGTGTCTTACGAGCGGCTAGAACATCCATTAACGCCCTTGCAAACTGATATATACAACGAGTTGGCCCAAGCATGGCAAGTTGTCCTGAATAACGTCGAAGACGCTCTTAAACTCACTCAGGCGGGAAAAAATGGCCACGCAAAAAGTGCGGCTTTGTCCCAATTCTGGGGCGCTCACCAGCGATTTTTTAATCAGGTGATTACCGCAATGCAGACTCCAGCCGTAATTGACGATATCCGAAAACAACTGGATGTTGGCAATGCTGCGGTAATTCAACTGGTCAATACCAACGAAGCAGCGCAAAAACGTATTCTCGCAGATGCCACAGCGCAGGATATTGCTCTAGAGGAACTCGATTTTACTCCTCGTCAGATGCTGGTCGATTATGTACGCAACGGTTTTCCGGTGGCCGCATACGAGGAGTCCACCGACGAGAACGGCAACACAATATTTGTGCTGGTGAGGGATGCCGAAGGTAATCCGGTAATCGACCGAGAAGCGGTCGCTTTGCGAGACGAGTTGCTTGAAACTCTCCATGAAATCCGAGTACCGGAAAACCCGCTTGATTCAATCATCAATGCTTTTGGTGCTGATCGTGTGGCAGAAGTCACGGGCAGGAGTCAACGCTTTGTTCAAGAAAGGGATGAGGATGATAATTTCCGACTTGTTGTGCAGAAACGAGGAAAAAATTCTTCGGTTGCTGATGCGGAGGCCTTTCAGGCCAACAAAAAGGATATTCTTATTTTTTCGGGAGCAGGCGGCACGGGCTATTCCTTCCACGCTGACAACACTGCACAAAATCAGCGCAAGCGTATTCATTATATTCTCCAGCCTGGGTGGCAAGCAGATAAAGCCGTTCAGGGATTTGGCCGAACCCACCGCACAAACGAATCCTCACAACCACACTACGTTTTGCCCACCACCGACCTTCATGCTCAAAAACGATTCGTCTCTTCCATAGCCCGACGATTAGACCAGCTCGGAGCGTTGACACGGGGACAACGCGACGCGTCCAGCCAGGGCCTGTTTACGGCATCAGACAACTTAGAGAGTTCATACGCCACAACAGCATTGAAGAATTTTTTCTATGACCTCTATAAAGGTAATACTGATTTAGTTTTCGCTAGTGTGTCGAAACAAATGGGACTCAACCTGTTTGATGAAAATGGTTCTCTGAGTGAAAGTAAAATTCCTCCAATTCCACAATTTTTGAACCGTTTGCTTTCGTTGACAACAGAAATGCAAAATGCCGTTTTCACAGAATTTGAAAATAGACTCATTGAGTCGGTTGAATATGCAAAACAGCATGGTCTATTCGATTCAGGGATGGAAACAGTCAAGGCATTGAGTATTATCAAAAAAAGTGATGAAATCGTTTTTACAGATAAAAATTCATCAGCAGAAACAAGATATATAGAACTCGATGTTGCTAATGAAATTAGATATATAGATTGGGAAACCGTTAAAAAGATTACCGAACAGAAAAAAGGAAAAAATGATTTAAGCGGTTGGTTTACATCTGAGTACGGATCTACAAAAGGTGATGTTTTTTACCTCAAAGATATTGGAGAAAGAATTGATCCAGACGGCAAAACTGTTAGGCGTGGAGTTTTGTTGAATATCCGTGAAGGTGAGCACAGGTATGTAGACAACGCAGATGAGATTGCTTCGGGGTATGGATACAGACGCGTATTAGGAAAATATGAACGTGTTGAATTATCTAAAAAAATTACTGAAACAACTGCTGAGCTGAAATGGAAGGATTCAATTAAACAAGCGCCAAAAACAGTAACAAAAACAGAAAGAATGCTCGTTGGCGCTATACTTCCAATTTGGGACCGAGTTGAAGGTTCAGAGACAATCAAACGATTGCAAACAGATGATGGGGAACAACTTCTTGGGCGAATGCTTGGCCAAAAAGCCGCCAGGAAAACTCTGGAAAATCTTGGATTTAATTCCACCATTAAAGACAACTCTCAAGAAGTATTGTGGAAAGCTATCACAAATGGTGAACGGGCCATTTTAGCCAATGGTTGGGAGATACATCATTCACGAGTAAATAATGAAAAACGGATAGAAATATCAGGAGTAAATTCTTTCACACTTGCAGAAGAAAGATTGCTCAAAGAACAGGGCGCATTCTTTGAACGCATTAGGTGGAGTGAACGATGCTTTATTCCAACCGGCGATCAAGGATTTTCTGTTTTTGAGCGCATTACATCAGCTAAGCCTGTTGTCAAAATTATCGAGGAATCTAAACAAAACACTGATAATGGCGGCAACGATGAGGATGAACTTTATTCTGGCGTCCCAGCGGAAGAACCACAAAAAAATCCGGAAGAAAAACAGATCACTTCAAGTCCAGATCTAATAACCGAACCTGAGCAAAAAATAACCGATACCGGGATAAAAAAAAGCGAAAAGGAGGATGTTCGTATGGCAAATACTCAGAAAAAACGACCATTCCATGAACAGGTTGCCGAGGGACTCATTCGACAATTACAAGAAGGAACTGCTCCTTGGCAAAAACCATGGGACCCAGGTGGGTATTCCTCTTTACCTTATAACCCCAAAAGTGGAAATCGTTACAAGGGTATTAATGTGATCCATTTGATGGGGCAAGGATATAGCGATCCCCGTTGGATGACTTATCGACAGGCAAGTGATGTCGGCGGTCAAGTGAAAAAAGGTGAAAAATCTACATCTATTCAGTTTTGGAAATTCTCTGAAGAACAGATAAAGCGGGACGAGGATGGAAAACCTGTAATGAATATACTTACCGGCGAACCGGAGAAAGAACAGGTAAGGCTTGAGCGTCCCAAGGTGTTTTACGCGAATGTTTTTAATGCTGAACAAATCGACGGATTACCACCCTTGCAACACAAGGAATATCAATGGGAGCCTTCCGCGCGCGCTGAGAATATCTTGAAGGCATCCGGAGCGACGATTCAACATCATGCCGGGGATCGTGCTTTTTACCAATCGTCCACTGATGAAATCCATTTACCTCAAAAAACACAATTTTCGAGTGCTAGCAAATATTATGCTGTCGCCCTGCACGAACTTGGGCATTGGAGCGGGGCAGAGGATAGGCTGAATCGAGATTTAAAAAATCCATTCGGCAGCGTTGCCTACGCCAAAGAAGAATTGCGCGCTGAAATTGCTTCAATGACTGTTGGTGCTGAAGTCGGTATCGGTCACGATCCCGGCCAACATGCTGCTTATGTCAAATCATGGATTAAAGTTTTACAGGATGATCCGCTTGAAATTTTCCGTGCCGCCTCAGATGCGGAAAAAATATACGACTACGTAATGTCATTTGATCAGCAGCAAGAACAAGAGCTGGTCGCTGTAGCTCAACAAACGACAGAGGATAACGTGAAACGTAATGCCTACCAGACTGAGCTGGCCCGTTTACTAAAACTTTCTACGCTAACCCCTGGCACATATTTACCAACTGAAGAAATGAAAGAGCGAAATCATGCGGCGGTATTTGTCGATGAAGCGCCTGTCATGCTCTGTGGCCCGGTGGACGATCCAGAATCTATGCAGCAAGTGGAGGCATTAATCGCCAACCAACAATTTCGCAAGGCCTTAAAAGCCGCAGGTAAAGTTGGCGAAGTACATGGAGGCAATTTAATGGGCAGTAATTTCGATTGGCCTGATCAGATATCTGCATTAACCGAAAAACCATCAGGCGAAGTGGTATCAAACGAAGACTCTGGTGATGGATCGATAGTCGCCCTTGTATTGGATGACCCACATAATGCGTTGACGACACTATTTTGCGTAAACGCCTCTGTCGTTCACGATTTAGACCCGAATGCTCCGGAAGGGCTTGATGACGGGCACAAACTATCTTCGTTGGCGCTGATTGAAACGATACACGGTGAACAGCAAGAGGCAGCTCAAAAAAAGGATGATAATCAAAAAGCTCAAAAAATTTATATTTCCGTGCCGTTTGCAGAAAAGGAAGAGGCAAAATCTCAGGGGGCACGGTGGGACAGGCAAGAAAAATCTTGGTACATCCCCCAGGGGGGTGATCAGCAAAAATTTTCCAAGTGGCTGAGCAAAGAAAATAATCAATTTAAATATGAGGTGATGGATGCTCGATATGATGCGCGTTATCGCACGGACACCCTGGATAGTGCCATTGCCAAGGCTACTGAAATAGGGGCATCTGGTTTTGCGGCATATGACAGTGCGAAAGATGAATGGAACCGGATTCGTAAGGTTGATGAAGTATGGGTAGATAAGCAAGGTGTGCAGGTTTACCCACCACAAAAACAGCAGCAAACAACAGAAAAGCGGCAGTATTTGGCTGTCCCATACGGCGAGCGGAAAGCCGCAAAAGCGGCAGGCGCATTATGGGACCCTGCGGCTAAATCTTGGTATGCAGGTCCAAGCGGAGATGCGGAAAAATTATCGCGATGGAATCCTGAATATATAACAACACAACAGAGCCCAGCGTTATCCCCTCAAGAAGAGTTTGCCGAAACGCTGAGAAGTATAGGGTGTGTCGTGACGGGGAACCATCCTGTCATGGACGGCGCCACACACAGAATTTCAGTAGAAGGCGAGAAGTTTAGCGAACACTCAGGCGCAGGTTTTTACGTTGGGCATTTAGACGGGCACCCCGCTGGATATGTTAAAAACAATAAAACAGGGGTGGAGATCAAATGGAAGAGTAAAGGATACGTGCTCACCGACGAACAAAAGGCCGTGCTGCAAACAGAAGCTGCGGTAAAACTGCATCAGCGGAATAAGGAGCAGGAAGCTGAGCAGGAAGCTGCATCACAGCGGGTTAGTGAACATGTTGGTCGATTAAAAGCCGTTGAGGCACCCACCCCATATTTAGCAGCTAAAAAAATTAACACGCACTCTGGTGTGTATACGGATGAAAAGGGGCTTACAACTTTTATCCCGATTTACGATGCAAACGGCAAGCAATGGTCTATGCAATATGTTCAAGAAGACGGCACGAAGCGGATTGCAAAGAACAGTCGAAAAGAAGGTTGTTTTCATGTTGTTGGTGGGCAAAAAGCTCTTGAACACGCCCCAATGTTGGTTATTGCGGAGGGGTATGCCACGGCAGCGTGTTTAGCTGAAACATTGGGATGCGCTACTGTGGCCGCAATCGATTCGGGAAATTTAAAAGCTGTTTCGGAAGCTTTGCACGAAAAGTATCCTAATAAGCCTATTATTATCGCCGGGGATGATGATCGACATTCACTTTTGACTCAAGGGATCAACCCAGGCCGAACCAAAGCAGAAGAAGCAGCAAAAGCCGTTGGTGGCAAGACGATTTTCCCAATTTTTACGCGAGAAGAAACAAATTATCCTACAGAACTGGAACCTATTACACCGAAAGCGTATCGAGAGCATTTAAGAGCAACCGAACTGCTAGAGAAACAGCCTGATCTTAATGATGATGCAAAGGAAAATTTGCAACAATTGCTATTGACTAATAATCAATTGAATGCTCTTCAGTACATGAAAAATTTTACTGATTTTAACGATTTAGTAACTAAAAGTTCTTTAGGGGAGGACGGATTAAAACGGCAAGTTTTGGGTGTGATAGAGATTGATCGCTCATCGCAAAAACAGGCATCCATTAGACAGGTAGTTCAAAAACGACATGCGCCAGAAAAGCAAGCTCGTAGAGGAGTTAGTTTATAAAGCTCATTCGCCCTTTCTCGCAAGGCAAGGGCGTAACTTAAAATGGAGGTTATATGAAGCGTCCGAGTACGGCACTTACCACCTTAACAATTATTGGTATCTTGACCTTATTGTCTGGCTGCGTTGAGCTGGAACGATCAGTTGTGAATAATCAAATAGCTACGCCACCACCATCAGAAATCATGGATTCTTTGCCGCAAATTTGCCAAGCGGCAAAGGATAATAGGGTAAGTGCTAACGATTTTTACAACAATAAAGGTCTCTCGGTCAGCGGAAACGTGATGTCAATTAATGAAGGCTTTAAACCTCGATACAGGGTCTACCTTAAAGCCGGAAATATACACGTTCATGCAGGCACCGAAAATCAAGTCAACGTCAAACAATTAACAGTCGGGAGAAAGGCAACAGTCGTGGGCACTATTACAGACGTTTCCTATGACTATCAGGGCTGTTCCATTGCATTGAAAGATGCAAGTTTTTGAATAGGTAAGCGTTGAGAATTTCGGAAGAGCGTTTGCCGCTCGATGTCATCAAGCGGCCCCCCTTTTGTCGCGAAGTACCGTCCCGAAACAAAAGGGGGGCGTTGCGCCCCTAATGGGGTAACCCCAACATTCGCACTACCAGGGATCAAATTTAGGAGTAATGCAATGAACGCCAAAGAAAAACGAGAGATCATCCCGCGTAAAGGTGGATGATCGATCAAAATCAATTGACGAGTTACGCCAGTAATAAAACGCAACAAGCTGATTTTTTTGAAATTTCTTTAAAAAGAAGGGCAAAATACTTGACTTTGGGATAACAAACTGTTACTATTCTCTTAGATTGATTGAGCGAGTTGCCCTTTCTGCCCGATCAAAAAACCGAAATTCAATTACTATCACTGGAGTGCAAAAACATGGAAAGCAAAACAGTTGAATGGCTGGACCAAACTACAAGAAAACACACAGCTTTTGAAAATTTCAATGACATGGTTAACGCAGCAGGAGAGTATCGACCTACTCTGAGATCAGAAAGCGTTCCTGATCTTGAAATTTTGGCTGATTATTACGACAAAGCCCAAGAAACTAAAGGTGATCCCCGTCGGGCCTTCCGAAGCATTTGACACCGTATGGAGCTAAAAATGGATGAGTTAAAGCAGGAAATCAAAAAACTTAAATTCAGGGTGAAAATTCTATTTGGTGTAGTAATTATCACATCAATAGGTTGCATGTTTACTGTTTTTTGGTTTTATTTCCATCCAATTGAAAAAATAATCGTTGTTTAAATTGGCGATATTCAAAATACCCAAATATTGAATCAAACAAAAAGGAGTCTTTAAAAATGGGAAATGATTTTTGGAGCAAAAAAGCGGATTCGGTCAAGGCAGATTTGCGAAAACAATTAGGTTACGAAGAATTGAAAACCATCTTAAAAGGCACACCTAGCGGCGACCTGGACGAGCCAACCCTCATGGCTTGCATTACAATGATTTTACAGAATACCCAAAAGTGATTCACGAAGCGCCCTAAACTGCCCCCTGGAGCCCGGTATCGATCCTCGATCCGGGCTTTTTCATTGGCTGTTTTGAATCAAAAGTTGGTTAGAGTTTTGATTCAATTGTAAATTGCGTCCTTAAAGTACGATTTTTTCCGTTTTCTGAAGCGATCCCAGATACCATATTTCCCGCCCTGGTTAACCAGCTTGGCCCGGATCGGCGCGGCGCTGGATTTCCGATGGTATCAAACAGGCCGCAGGTCCTCGACCAGGTCAAGCAAAACAGGTATCAAAACCCGCGCTCCGGAGCTGCCGCCGGCGCGGGTTTTGATACCGACAAGTTTGGACTCCAAAAAAGGGTTGGGGGGGCGCTGCAACCGGCTTAGCGTACAATTTTTTCCGTTTCGTGAGCAGACCCCTAAAAGTTGGCGGTTATCGCAGCTACCCGGTCACTACCCCGGCTTAACGTGCTATATTTTCCGTTTTCTGAAGCGACCCCTGAATGACACTTAATTTAAGTTAAAAATAGCAATATATTTCTATTTTTCTTGACCAAATAGCAATATATTGCTATTGTCTTTTGTAAGATAAAACTTTGATCACAAGGAGATAGTCATGGAGACAATGAACGAAAGAAGAGCGAAAATAGCGGCAATGACTCATGCGGAAATTTTACGTTTAGAAGATACCGTTCAGAGACAAGCGCAAGCTCAGACTACAGGGCAGCTCAAATGCCCATTTTGCGGCACCCCAATGAACCGGACTATAAAACCTTACCCGACACCGCGAGTGGTTTGGGAATGTCACAATTACTTGAAAAATGAAAGTGGGGCTTGGTGGGCAACCGACCAGTCATGTGGGATTATCGTCAACATGGCCGACGGCAAGATTGAGTTTGGTTTTGGCAAAGAATATCTAATATGACCGAATATGTGAAAGCCCTACGGGCAAAAGGCTGGACGGCCAAGAACTTGGCAGAGCGCTGGGGGGTTTCTCCCCGGCGCATCTCCCAAATTGGTAATGCTCCAACACAAAAAGATTGGGATGCCCTGGCCGGTCTTCCCGATAAATCCGCTGATCAGGTTACTGAAGGTTCAAAATAGCAATATATTTCTATTTTGCTTGACCAAATAGCAATATATTGCTATTGTCTTTTGTAAGATAAAACTTTGATCACAAGGAGGCAGTCATCGTGGCAACTATATGCGATTTTGGAACAGCGCCGGAACAAAAAGCTGAAGGATTTAAAGGAATAGGTGTTGTTACGGGCACTGACGAAGAGGTTTTGAATCAGTTTTTCGCTGATTCAGTCAGGTTGGTTCGAGGGGCCTGTTTAAACGGTAGTAACCCCAAACGGTTTGAGTTTTTCGTGATGTGTAAATAATAACGAGATCCACAGTATGAAAACCGAGTGCATGATTACCGAGGAATACCCAACCGTTCTAAAACGGTCTACCTGTAGGGGGTTGCTTGAAACCGTTCATGGTATCGCAATAACCGAAGAGGCCGCGTTGCAGGTAATACTCTTCATGAAATTGCTCATGCGTTGAACTATATCGATCACGGCGAAGTGAACCACGGAGACTCATTTGTTGCGGTCCTCGACAACCTTGTAATGTCTGAATGGTATTGGGAAGAAGAGCAAGCGGCAGCCAATTGTTGAATCAATAGACGAGGTAGAAGCATGACAACGAAACAAGAATATACCGATGCAATTATAAAACTGGTGCCACTTGCCCAGGGCGACACCGGCGGCAGTCGAGTTGCCGCCCAGGTGCTTCTGAGTGCTTACAATGGCAATGATTTTCAGTTGGACATTGTTGACCTGTGTAACCTGGATCGTAGGCACTATCAAGCCGCTCTCGCGGTAATCCGTGGCCGGGTTGAACTCCGAGAGGAGCCGCAAAATTACGCGGCGAATGGCGATATGGTTTTTCGCGACCTATGGCAACAATGGCAACGCCTCCATGTGACCAACAGAGGGTTGCCGGATTGCTTCACTTGCCATGGCTCAGGCTCGGTTTATGTCGATCCGGATGATGACACAAATTATGACCGGAAACCCTGCCCCAAATGTGGGGGTAAAGGGTTTGGATCAAAATAGCGATGTGTTTTGCTGGTATCAATCATGCGGCCAGGTCCTCGCTGCAGAAAGCAAAATCGGTATCAAAAAACAAACCCGGGGGATCGATCCGGAGCAAGTTTTGATACCTGAAAGGAGATGGAAAAATGGCGTTCACCTGTCACATCTCGGGAGACAATAATGCTACTCGGTGACTCTACAAAATACGGGGCAGGATTTAGGCTCGTTGGCGATTACTTAGACCTTCGCGACCTCTACGAAACAATTCACTATTTTTCTTCCGAAAATGGCCCAATCCCTCCACACCATGACGAATTTGTCTTGGGGTTAGCTTATGACGTTCGTCATGCGTACCAAGGGAACCGTGATACTGAATCTATCGAGAATTCTGTTTACTTCTCTGTCGATATTCTTTGGCCCATCCTTTTGGTGCAAGTGGGTATGCTTCGAGCGAGTGCCGCATACGTAGCAACTACGAAAGCACATCAAGCGGCCCTGTATAGAATTGAGGCATGTATTGAAGAAGCCTTGAACGCCATCGATGCAAATGTTTCGCTTAAATGCTGCGATTGGCTTAGAGGTGTGAAGTCCAATGGAACGAAAACGTACGCTAAGGATTTCCATTAAAGAAACACGAGCCTGAACCGGTGAAAACAGGGGTGCGATACCACAGGCCTGCTGCTAGCAATGGCTCGCATTACTGAACGGCCCGCACCAAAATATTGTCAATATTGGCCTCACCTTCTTTGCCCCGCAACGTCCAATATGCGGTCCGTGTATTGAAATAGTTAGAAAAACCATGATATATAAAAACCCCATAGGGTATCAGGATGTTAGATAGCCTATGGGGTTAAAAAACAGCTCAGGAAAGAATACTGGGGACGTCATCGCAAGAGAGCAGCGATATACTTCTCCATGGCTGTTGCGTCGAGTGCCACGTCAAGCGGCACCAGTTCCTCGTTGATGAAAACGTTGGTTGAGCTTCTCAGGTTATAGGGAAGAGCTTCTGGCGAATCGGCGCGGTGAATTTGTAACTCCAACGCGTCCTTAAAAATTTCCTGCATTTTTTTGGCTACACCTGTAGCCTTCTGGCAGCTTACTCAAGTGGGATTTCCGCTGTGGAACAGCAGCATTTTAACCATATAAACCTCCTTGGCTATTAACGTTAACTCGGGTCCTCCGACCTTACGATTCCTAAATGGCGACAGATACAAGCCTCAACCTCTTCCTCGCTGATGTTGCCGCCTTCTACCACGATCTCATCGTTCACCATGATGGCAGGGGCCACGGGGAGGTCAAGTGCAAAATACTCATCGGTCTGATATTCGGCCTTTGGCTTTGAAACGACCTTAATGGTGACATCATACGTTGTGCCCAACCTGGGCATCATCGCAAGAAAATTTTTTCAAGAATTACCGTTGGGTTCGTTGAGGAAAAATCGGACTAACATTACATCCTCCCTTCTCGCAGAAAATGTTCAAGACTGCACTTTTCTAAAAAAATGTTCGTTTTTTTTGAATGGAATCAAATTCTTCTTCTGGAAATGTGAACATGATTTTAAGCCAAGTGACAATATAACATTTACACTTCAGGGCTTTTTTTAAACAGGATCACCGAATCGGCTTTGGTCCACAGTCCGAAATGGCCATTGAGACTCCGCTCTGCCTGGTAATCGAACACAACCTCGCCATTCACCAGACAGGATGCCTTGCTGCCCATCACCGACACTTCCAACGTATGCCATTGGCTCCTGGTGATAGGCAGGTCGCATCGAGCACGTTCGATCCGGTTGTTGTTGACGAACTCAAACAAGATGGCGTTGTCTTCCAGTGCATTGATCCGAAAGACAAAATAGTTGCCGATGTTCCGCAAGCCAAAGACCAGCCCGCCGGCCTGATCGATGCTGCCGTGCAGTGGTTTGATCTTGAGGGACAGCACACCATTGCTCACCTCACCGCTTTTGCTGATGGCCAAAGGGAAGTAGTAATAGGCGCCGATAGTGTCGAGCAGTTCCTGATAGGAACGACCGAGCGTCTTGGTCATTAAGCCTGAGACACCTGTGGAGAGTGTGCCCAACCAGCGTGAGCCGTCGGCCAGCCAGCAAACTTCCCCCTCCTCTTCAATCTGCCGCCAATGCCCCAGGTGGGTGTAAAACCCTTGGAGCGGTGTCCGATCCTTGCGGTTGAGCAAATCATAATTCCCTGCCATGAAGTCGGCGGACAAGGCGTCGACATCTTCCTGGTTGGTGATCGCCATGTCGAGCAGGCGGCTGCTGGCCAGGAGACGGCCGATCTGATCGAGCTGTTCCAACATGTCAACGCGGGCATGTCGATTAAGAGTGGCTTCGAGCAGGTCACCCTGGATGTTCACCGCGCATCCCAACTCGCCCAACACCTTTGCCAGGAATTGCAAGCGCAGGGTTTTGCCGAAAAAGGAACCGGCACCGCCGGAGAACTGGAGGTTGAGGTAGTTATGATCCGGCTCATCACCGCAGAAAGTGTCGAGCGTGGCAAAGTGGTAGCCAAATTTGGCCGATAGGTTGAGATAGTCGGTGCCGATGAGGGCATAACTGTCGCCGCCGGGTTCCGGACCAAACTCCGAGGTCGCCGAGGCAGCCAGGCGGGTGAGAAAGCGGCTGCCATCGAATTGCACCGTGCCGCTCCAGTTGATGCCGGGATGGGTGAATCCTCGCCAGAGGGCTTGGATCGGCGCCGAGGTGAAATGTTCGGCACTCACCGTGTCGCAGGTGGAGAGACCGGGCTTGAGGCCGCCGCCAAGGTCGATCAGGTTGAGTACCAGGGGAATATGGGTGGTCAAGCGAACCGTGACCGCTTCGTCTTCGGCCTCGGACGACAGGCCGAACATCTCGCGCACCACCTGTTCATGGCCAAAGCGGATGATGTCGTGGATCGAGGCACAGTTCTCCGGCCGGAAAGAAGGATCATTGGGGTCGGTAAGGTGGAGTGGGGAGAGCAGGTCGAGTACAGTGCGCAGCATCCGGTGCACCGAACTGTCCATGATCCGGCGCTTGACCGGTTGATGGTCGATCAACAATCCGCTATAGACCGATGGCCGTTCCTGGACGAAGAGGGTTATTTCAGACTCCGGTTCAAGGCAATTGACTGCCCCGGTGACATTGACCGCCATCGGCACTCCGAACTCACGGGCCACAGAAGCCAGGTGGCAGGTGGTGCTGCCAACCTCGGTGATCAGGCCGCTAATTCGCCCCATGATCTCGGCATAGCGTGGGGCGGCAGTTTTGGCCACCACAACAGCATGGTCAGGTACTGAAGAGAGATCAGTTTGTTCGTCAACAATCTGAACCTTCCCGGCAGCGATGCCTTGGGAAGCGCAAAGGCCTCCTTGCATCAAGGGGGCAGTATCCGGTTCGGGAACCGGTTCAGTTGCCTTGATCGCCACCTGCAGGGGACGGCACTGGAGAATGAACAGCCGCCTCTCCCGGTCGATGGCCCACTCGATATCCTGCGGCCCGCCGAACAGTGCTTCCAGCTCAATTCCCGCCCTAGCCAATCGGCCTGTTTCTTCGTCCGTAATCGCCGCTGCTTTCGCCTCGTGTTCACTGACCTGGTGTTCTTCAGTACCATCAGCAACCGCATCCAGGCGCACTCCCTTGACTGCGATTTCCCGATGACTGATCG